>Ga0105239_10000581_pt1 | contig 52234 bp, 23 predicted proteins | sample KBSC44metaG_FD_92761 | JGI IMG/M metagenome (GOLD analysis project Ga0105239, IMG submission 92761) | Corn rhizosphere microbial communities from Kellogg Biological Station, Michigan, USA - KBS C4-4 metaG | ecosystem: Host-associated > Plants > Roots > Rhizosphere > Soil | place: Michigan, USA...
CAAATTGCTCTATTACTGTTGCAGGTCTTTTTTGCGGCAAATAATAGCTATCTGTTAATAAATTCCGTTTCTCATCTTCATTAAGGAATGTAAGGTACCGGATCTGCTCATTCGTATTTTCGATAGTAACACTCAACAATTGCTCCAAATGAGCAGCGAAACGTTCAATAGTACTTTTTTCAAATAAATCACTGTGATATCCTATCCTGTAAAACAAATCTTCCTCTGTTTCATAAAAGTCAAAAGAAAGATCAAATTTGCTTAGCGCGTATTCTACTTCTGCTAAAGGGCTTATCTGCAGATTATTCATCTGAAGTTTCCCTTTATCAAGGGAGCTGAAATTCTGTAATTTCACAAGCACATCAAATAATACTCCACGGCTCAAATCCCTTTTAATTTTCAGATCGTTTACCAGGTCGTCAAAAGGGTATATTTGATTTTCATATGCGCCAAGCGCCACTTTTTTTATACGATTGAGAAGAGTCCTGAAATTATCTTCTTCAGAAAATCGATTTCTTAAAGCCAGTGTATTCCCAAAATAGCCAACTTGGTTTTCGAGGCCTGCATAGTCACGGCCGGCAATCAGGGTTCCCGTTACGATATCTGTTTGGCCGGTGTACCGATAAAGCAGAATATTGACAACTCCCAATAGGCCCATGAATAACGTACAATTCTCCTCTTTGCAAATTCTTCTTAAAGTTCTGAGAGCTTCCCCATTAATGGTCCTGCTGATTTTGCTACCATTGTATGTTTGTATACCTGGTCGTGGATAGTCAGTTGTTAACTCAAGTATTGGAATGCCATCTTCAAACTGCTTCATCCAATAATCTCTGTGCTTATTCAAGCCATTGTTTTCAAACTGTTGTTGCTGCCAAACTGAGTAATCTTTATATTGGATAGGAAGTAATGGCAACGGATCAGATGCAGAACCAGTTCTTGCATTATAGAGTGTAACAAGATCTCTGACAAGGATATCAATTGACCATCCGTCAAAAACAATATGATGTATATTTAAAAAAAGTACCCATTCACTTTCTGATACAGTAAGTAAAACTACTTTTAGAAGAGAATATGACTTTAGATCAAAAGGCCTGGCAGTTTCTTTCCTGATAATTTGTTTTACCAGTTCTTCTTTTTCATTACTATTTTGAATATCTACAATGTCGAAATACATTTTTACATCGTCAGCAGGCCTTATTATCTGCATCACTTGCCCGTCTGCATCCTCTTTAAACGTGGTTCGTAATATTTCATGGCGATTTAATAAGTCTTTAAAGGCCGTCTCCAACGCATTGACATTTAAAGTGCCGGTTAGTTTAACAGCGAAGGGTTCATTATAAGCTATATTTCCTTGTTCAATTTGGCTTATTGCCCAAACCCTTTTTTGGGAAGAAGACAATGGATAGCTGCTGCGTTCGCCTACCGGTTTGATATCAAAATGAGTTATTTTCTGTTTACTATTGACCAGTACAGCCTGACGTTCAACAGTAGTATCTGAGAAAAGCTCTCTTAACCCAACTTTAATGTTGAATTTTTTGTCAATATGGGTCACCAATCTTGTTGCTGTCAGGCTATGCCCACCTAATTCAAAAAAGTCATCAGTAATTCCTACTTTTTCCAATCCAAGCAATTGCTGCCAAATATCAATCAACACCCTTTCTGTTTCATTGCGTGGGGCTGAATAGGACGTCCGAATCACATCTTCATCCGTAATAGCAGGCAATGCTTTGCGGTTCACTTTTCCATTAGATGTTACAGGAATGGTCTTTAACGGTACAAAGAAGCCGGGAACCATGTATTCAGGCAATACTTTCTGAACATAATTTCTAAGTTCCGATTTGTTAACCGGGGTTTCCGATACATAATAAGCAGCCAATGCTTTTTCGCCGCTCGGTTCTGCAACAACAGTAACCACAACCTGCTTTAATGCTTCTGAATATTGAAGTAAGTTGGCTTCTATTTCCCCCAATTCAATACGGTACCCTCTAATTTTTACCTGATGATCTTTTCTTCCAAGAAACTCAATATTTCCGTCTCTGAAAAACCGGGCCCTATCACCTGTCTTATAAAATTTTCCACCGGGCACATAAGGGTTAAGAAGAAATTTCTCAGCAGTAAGTTTTTGATCGTTTTTATATTCTTTGGCCAGAACCTCTCCTCCTATATACAGATCACCCTCTATTCCAACAGCACATGGATTCAAACAAGCATCTAAAATATAATATTTGGCATTCCATATAGGTTTGCCATACGGTATACTTACCCAATGATCTTCCACCGAGTTAACATAAAAATGGTTCGACCAAATAACAGCTTCTGTAGCTCCGCCCAATGCAATCACCTCTACATTTTCAAAGCATTTTTTAAGGTCGGCGGGAAGCGACAACGGAATCCAGTCTCCACTCAAAAATACCAATCGCAACTTCCCGTTCCTTCCAGCGGCAGCCGAAGTCAACAGATCTTTGATGATCAACATCATTGCGGCAGGAGCAGAATCCCAAAAGGTTATCCCTTCTTCGTAAATTATTTCAACAAGGGAAAATGGAGTAACAAGTTCATTATTTGTAGCAATGCGTATTATCCCTCCCGCTTCGACCATACCAAAAATGTCGTAAACAGAAAGATCAAAGCTGATGCTGGCTACCATTAACAGCTTATCCTGCGGCCCTACTTTATATGTTCTGTTTACCCATTCAATTAAGTTGATTACCGGTCGATGTTCAACTACCACGCCTTTAGGTTTGCCTGTAGATCCTGAAGTGAAAATAACGTAAGCCTCGTCGGCAGGTGAAATTGCGCAATTTAAATTATCAACCGGCATAGCGTCAATAGTTGAGGCATTGCTGACCGTTACACCCTGCAGTACTGAATCCAGGCTACCAGTTTCATTTACACAAACAACGTTGATTAATTGTGAACAACCCGAAACCAAACGCGCTACTGCCGTTAAATTTGTTTCATCTGTTACTATTACTTTAACATTCAGATCATTCAACAGCAGTATTGCTCTTTCGATAGGTATATTGGGCTCTATAGGCAAATATGCTGCGCCAGTTTTTACAACTCCGAATACGCTTTCAACCAGTTCAACAGAGCGGGACATGTATATACATACATAATCTCCTTTTTTAATGCCCATTTTTTGTAAAAGCCATCCTAATTGATTTGCTTTTCTATTCAGTCCTGAATAAGTTATTGTCTTGCTATCATCAATAACAGAAATAGCATCAGGAGTTTTTACTACCCGCACTTCAAGAATATCCACTAAAGTTTTGTTCCGTGAATACGCATGGTCTGTATTATTACAAGTTTCTATCAGAAACCTTTTCTCTTCATTGCTAATATATTCTATTGAGTCAATTTTCGTTTGCGGATACATTGCAATATTGGATATAATCTGATTGCAGTGCTTCATAAACTGAACAATAGTAGCCTGGTCATAGATATCTTTATTGTATATAATTTCAAGACTTACCAGGGGCCCTATTTCTTCGAAGCAGATATTAAAATCAAATCTTGCTGATGCCTCACCGGCATCGACAATTTCAGTAATATCTTTATCAGTAATTTCAGTATCGCCATTATCTATTTCAAACAATCTTATCATTACATCGAAAACAGGGTTTCGGCTGGTATCCCATTTTCTATTCAATTTTTCAACCAGTGAATCAAAAGGATAGTCCTGGTGTTCGTAAGCCTGCAGCGTATTCGCTTTGAGTCTGTTAAAGAAACTGGCATAACTTTCATCGGGATTGATTGTATTTCTTAAAACGAGTGTATTTACATACAACCCTACCTGGTCTTCCAAATCGCTATGGTTACGACCTGATACAGGCGTACCTATGATAATATCATTCTGAGCTGTGTATTTCCAGATCAATATTTTGCATGCAGCCAAAAGCCCCATAAACAAAGTGCCACCCTGACTGGAGCAAAAACCACGCAACTGCGTTACCACATCTGGCAATAGATACGTTTTTAGCTTGTGACCATTGTATGTTCTGTTTTTGGGGCGGGCTTTATAAGTAGGTAAAGTAATACCGCCGGGGTCGTCTTTAAGTTGTTCAAGCCAAAATTCTTCAGATTTATTATTCTGGCCAACACTTTCCTGGCTTTGTTGCCAAACAGAAAAATCTTTATACTGAATTCTCAGTGGCTGCAAATTCACTTCTTTATGTGTAGCCAATAACTCATAACAGGCAAGGAAATCCCTTTTTAGAATATCAAAAGACCAGCCATCAAATATAATATGATGTATATTGAAATATAGTTCGTACCTGTTATCACCTAAATGAAACAATACAGATCTGAAAAGCGGCCCTTCCTCGAGGTTAAACATTGTATTATTCAACTCCTTAACAAGGCCGGGAATGTGCATTCCTTCTCTTCGCGCATCAATATATTCAATATTGAAGTCAACCTTATTGGCAGGTAGTATCCATTGTTTCACTTCACCCGATTCATCTGGTTTGAATACTGTTCGAAGAATTTCGTATTTGCTAATTAAAGCCTGAAATGTTTTATTTAGAATTTTAATATCAAAGTGACCGTTCAATGGTAAATTAAATGGCATATTATAGGCCACTGAGCTTTCACTGAACTGGGCAAGTATCCATAATCTTTTTTGAGCGTTTGATAAAGGATAATTGACTTGTGCAGCGGCAACCGGAATCGGTTGATAAGAACCGCTATGTGTTTCCAGTATTTTAAGAAGCTCTTCTTTTTTGCTTTTAATCTCATTAAGCAAATCGTTATCGATGGAATCCTTTAAAAGGTGAATCTTCAATTTTCCGTTCTCAGCTTCCAATACGATTCCTTCTTTGCTGATTTTTTCCAGGAAATCGACCATTATAATTTTTTTGAGAAGTTTATATTTCTATTGTTTTTCTTATCTGATTAGTAACAGACGGGTTCGATTGAGAGAGGTTTGCCGCCTGAGAGATGACCCCGGCAAGCTCTTTAACGACAGGATGTCTGAAGATGCTATCAATGTTAATTTTTACATTAAATTTTTTGTGCACTTCGTTTATCAGACGCAGTGCCTTTAAACTACTACCGCCAAGCTCAAAAAAGTTGTCAGATATTCCAACCGTTTCTATACCAAGTACAGTTTTCCATAAAGTGATAAGCTTTTCCTCAATTTCATTTGCCGGCAATTCTTTCTGTTTTTTGCCACTCAATATATTTTGAACAATACTTTGCAAACCGGGTACATCTGTTTTACCATTCACATTTACAGGAAATTTTTCAAGACGGTGGATGATGGCGGGAATTTCATATTGTGAAAGGTATCCCGAACAATATTCTCTTAATTCCTGCTCAGTTACAGAGGTCGATGTATAAAAACAAACAAGGCAACTGCTTATGGTTTCAGGCTCATGCAAAATGCACTTCACTTCCTGAACAGCTCCATGCCCTATGACCGCTTTTTCAATCGAATTCAGGTCAATGCGAACACCGTTCAATTTAACCATAGCATCCTCCCTTCCTAATATGATCACATTTCTATTTTCGTCGTACCGGCCGTAATCACCTGTTTTATAGATAATTTCTTTTTCGTTTAGCAAAGGGTTTTGAACGAACTTTTCTGCCGTATTCAGCTCGTCTCTGTAATAACCTTTTGACAAAAATGGTGTACGAATGTAAATGCTCCCAATTTCATTAACACCACACAGCCTGGAGCCATCTTTTAAGATCAATAATTTTGTATTAGATATGGGTTGTCCTGCGGGTAAAACATCAGCGGGTTTTCCATTAAGGTCGCCCACCCGGTAAAATGCTTTTATCAATGTTGATTCTGTTGCCCCATAAAGGTTTACTATAGTTGTATTATTTCCATATGCATTTCTCCAGGCAATTATATCTTTCACGTATAGTTTTTCACCTGCGAGTAGCAAATATTCCAGTTCAGGAAACGATTTTTTTTCATTGGCCTCCGAATGAAGCAGGAGCCGAAACATGCCAGGAATTGTATGGAGCAACGTAATCTTTTCTTTTCTTAACCATTCCACCAGCATAGCAGGGTTTTCTTTTACTTCCTGAGAAGGAAGACAAAGAACACCGCCATTGATCAAAGGAACAAAGACATCTCTTAAAGAGGCATCAAACGAAAACGAGGTCAGCATTCCAATTCTCACATTTGATGAAATATTAAACTCCTTTGATTCCCAGTGAATAAAATGGCTTAAGCTCTGATGGCTACCTAACACCGCCTTAGGTTTTCCCGTAGATCCGGATGTAAAAAAAATATAGTTCGCATCATCGCCGGCAACCTGGATGCGGGGATTGTCAGTAGAAAGTACGATTTCAACTGGTAGCTCTTTATAATCTCCGTTTACACAGGAATATTTAGAAAAAATTAATTCACTGCTTGTATAGTCAATTGCAATAATTACAGGAATAACATAGTCGAACGAAGCCGCATATTCAATAAACCTGGAAAGGTATTCCTTTGAAATTAGCAGTGCTTTTGGTTGTATTCGGTTAAAAAGCTCAGACCAATGATTCCGGTTGTATTTTTCATCGAGCGGAAAGTAAATAGACCCCGATTTGAAAATGCCAATAAGTGAAATAGTTTTAATCAGGCTATTGCTTAAAAATACAGCAGTTACATCATTCTTCTCAATTGAATAATGGTTTAACAGATGAGCGAATTGGTTGGATTGTGCATTTAACTGTTTGTAAGATATTAGTATACCTTCCATACTTATTGCAACATTCTCGGGGTTTTGATAAGCAACCTGCTCGAACAAATAATGTAAGATCTTCTTGTCCATTATAATTCAGTTTTTTTATTTTTTAGATTCATGATGCGAACCACCTCCTCAACCAAGACATCTATTACATCAAGACATTCAACGCTGGGCTTAACCGCTTTTAATCCAATCTGCACTTCAGTACATCCCCCCAGGATTAATTCTACATCCTGATCAATAAGGTAATTCACAGCTTCTAGAAATAATTTATACGCTGCAGGGGCAACAGGAAATGATTTAAATCCGCCATCCCCATACACCGCCTTCATAAACTTTTGTTCCTGTATTTCAGGAGTAAGTGCAATTAATTCAAATGGCAGATTACTAAATGCTTTATGAAATAGCTCTGATTTTAATGTGCCTGTTGTTGCCAACAGGCCAATTTTTTGTACATGTGGATATTCATTCATCAGTTTCTTCACAATCAACTCAATGGGGTCAATTAGTTTTCCGGAAGCCGGTTTATCCAACTGATTCAGAAAATAATAAGACGTAACACAGGTAGAAACTATATAGTCTACGTTGCAGCCGGTTAAAATCTCCAGCGATCTTTTTAACTCATTTAAAGGTGAAACTTCATTGTATATAATAGCTCTTGTTCTATCAGGCACCTGACTATTGTTATGAAATATGAATTCAGGGAAGTCCTGGTCTCTTTGCGCATCTAAATTCCCAAGTAATTTATTTAGAAAAAGAATTCCGGCATGTGTGCCCATACCAGAGATTATGCCCAGTTTCTTCTTATTTAACATGATTAAGATAAAGGTCTAGGTCTTAGTAAAATTAAAAAGTGTCATCAATCGGAACTATTGCATCGTTGAAGAACAACTTATCTTCCGTATTAAACTCCAACAACTTTGAAAGGCAATTGTCGATGGTTAAAAAACGGTCTTTCGTTATTAGCTCTGCAATTTGTAAAAAGTCTGAAAATAATTTTTCAATTGCGTATTCTTCAAACAGGTCTGTATTATAGGCTATGTTACAAACGATTTTGTCATCAATAATTTCGAAAAAGAAGGTTATGTCATATTTGCTAATTGAATCGTTTATGGACAATTCAGTGCATATGCGGTCCTCTACAGGGATAATATCGTGTTGAACGGCAATATCCTGCACCATTACCACCGATGCGTCGAATAAAGGACTTCTCGATACATCTCTTTTAACTTCAAGTTTTTCTATAAGGGCTTCCATGGCAACAGATTGGTGCTCGTGCCCTTCTAAAACCATTTTTTTAATTCTTGCCAGAAAGCTGTTGTAATTTTCGGAATTATTTACAGATATTCTCAATGCTATTGTATTTACAAAGCAGCCGATTTTATCAGCCAGCCCCGGATGGGCTCTTCCGGCCATAGGGCTTCCAATGATAATATCTTCCTGTTCTGAATACCTATACAATAATATATATACTATACTTAAAAGGTTCATGAATAAAGTCGTATTCGTCGCCTCTGCTACTTCTGATAATCGACGATACAGGAAAGTGTTCATTTCACTTTTAAATACTTTTCCGTTAAAAGTTTTTAATGCAGGCCGTTGTTTAGAAATGAATAAATCCAGCCTGGGAAGAGGTGCTGCAAATTTGTTTAGCCAGTAATCTATGTGCGCTTTATCATTATTATATTTCCGGGTCCAAACAATATAATCTTTGTATTGGAACCTGACTTCATCCAATGCAACATTCGAACCTTCTTCATATGCTTTATAATATGCTAAAACATCATTTTTTAACACATCGACCGACCACTTATCGCAAATCAGATGATGCATGGTAAGGCAGAATATGAAATTGGTATCACTTATTTTAAGCAGTAAGGATTTGAATAAAGGCCCCTTCTCAAAATCAAAATCTTTTTGTGTTGTATCGAAAATATAGTCTGATACAACTTCTTCTATTTTATTGGTACCACGCAAGTCGTGATATTCGATAGAAAATTCAGCCCGGTCAGCAGGTATCACTACTTGTCTTAACTCGCCATCCTGATTAAGCCGAAATGTCGTTCTTAATATTTCGTGTCTTTGTACAACAGAAGCAAACGCGCGTTTGAAATTGTGTTCATTAATGGTCAATTCTATGAAAAAAGGTATTTGGTATGCCTTATAGCTATCATTAAACTGACAGGCAATCCATATGCCTTTCTGAATATCTGAAACCGGAAAATCTTCCGCATCCTGAGCTTTTTGTATTTCCGGGATTTTAACCTGTTCAGACCGATTTATCAGGTTCGCATGGGAAACAATAGTCGGAGCGTTAAATATATCGTTGATACCAATCTTTACATTAAATACAGATCTGTATTTATCGATCAACTGTATAGCCTTTAAACTATGCCCTCCCATTTCGAAGAAAACGTCTGTTACCCCTATACCTTTTATGTCAAGCACCTGTTCCCAAATTTGTACTAATTTCTCTTCAAGAATATTACCCGGAGCGACATATGTTTTTCTTACCAAATCTTTATTTGCATCAAAAGGCAACGCATTTCTGTCTAATTTCCCATTAGATGTAAGGGGTAAACTTTCCAACGCTATATAATAGTGGGGGATCATGTATTCGGGTAACCTTTTCGCAATAAACTCCCGAAGCTTTTGTTTATCAACTTCTTTATCAGATACAAAATATGCAGCCAGTGTCTTTTCCCCGTTAATATCTTTTGCTTCAACAACTACCTGTCTTATATCAGGTGAATATTGTAATAATGTTGTTTCTATCTCTTCTATCTCTATCCTGAATCCCCGTATCTTGATCTGATAATCTTTTCTGCCACAAAATTCTATGTTACCATCTGGTAGCCACCTTCCAAGATCGCCTGTGTCATACATTTTAGAACCCGGCCTGAAGGGGTCTGTCATAAACCGTTCTGCTGTTAATGCAGGTTTATTGAGATATCCCATAGCTACCCCCGGGCCAGATAAGTATAATTTACCTATCACACCAATCGGTACTGGCTGCATCTGAGTATCGAGTATGTATATATTAATATTCCAAATGGGACGACCGATAGGCGGAATATTTTTACCATTATAGAGCTTGTTAATCTTATATTCGCTTACAACGTGTGTTTCAGCGGGTCCATAATGATTATAAATTGTAAACCCAAATTTCTTAATCTGTTGAAGTGTATGATCATTCAGGACCAACTGTTCCCCCGCAACGATAAAGTTCTTTACATATTCCTGTGTGTTTTCAATAAATTTTCTACTTTCTGTAAGTAGCTTAAAATAGGCTGTTGGCAGAAACAGGCTTGTGATCTTTGTGTTGATAATAAAATGTATCAGCGTGTCGATATCTTTCTTCACCATGTCAGTTACCGGATACAGACAGGACCCTGACAATAACGTAGTAAATATTTCCTGAAAAGACACATCAAAACTTATGTTGGCAAGTTGTGCAGTCCTTTCTTTTCCGGATATAGTTTCAATATGGTACCACAAAAGATTCAGAATGCTTTTGTTTTGCATCATCACTCCTTTCGGATTACCTGTTGTTCCGGAAGTATAGATCACATAAACCAGGTCTTCGGCAGAATTTATAGTAACGGGGTTGGCATTGGAATACAGATCTTTTTCATTATAAAACCGCGTAAGTTCTTCTTCGTCGATAGTAACCTTACTTTGGGTATCGTTCTGTATATATTCCAGCCTGCTTTCGGGATAAGCTAAATCCAAAGGCACATAGGCAGCACCGGATTTCAATGTTCCTAAAACGGCAAGTACCATTTTATCACTTCTTTCCAGCTTTATGCTCACTAAATCATTCGCGCCAATGTTATACTTTTCCCTCAAATAGGAACCCAGCATATTTGCCAGTACGTTAAGCTCTTTATACGTATAGGTATTTCCTTCAAAAACTACTGCCGGATTATCGGGGCTTTTCGCCACCTGTTCTTCAAAAATTTCCACCACAGTTTTGTTGCCGGGATACTTTGCACGGATACCATTAAATGACAATAGTTGTTGTAATTCCTCTTCTGTCTGATAGTTCACGTCTTCTATCAGCAACTCAGGGTTTTCTATAGCAGTAAGAAGCAGCGTTCCGAAATGGTCAAATATCCGTTGTATGAGAAATGCATCATAAATATCAGTATTATATTCTACCTGTACTTTCAAATCCTCGCCCTCAGTAAACATAAAACTGATATCAAACTGAGCATACTTTCTATCATAATAATAATCTTTAATCCTGATTTCCTGAAGCGTATTCGGTGAATGAATTGAGTGCACCTGGGCCTGACTTTGCAATACAACCATTACATCGAACAATGGAGAACGACTTCGGTCTCTTTTCAAATCGAGCTGGTTTATCAACTCATCAAAAGGATATTGCTTATGCTCATACGCAGCCAGTAAAATATCTCTTTCCTGCATTAACACATCAATGAACTTGTTCCTATCTGCAAATTGCGATCTTATTGCCAGTGTATTTAAATACAGACCTACCTGGTTTTCCAGATCGGGATGATTACGTGCGGTAATAGGTGTGCCAATGATAATATCCTGCTGTTGAGTATACCTGTAAATCAATGACCTTATTCCCGCCATCAGCGTCATGAAGAGGGTCACATTGTTATTTTGAGAGAACGCTTTTATTTTTTTCAAAAACTCTTTCGAAAAATGATGTGTTATACTACTACCATTATAAGTCTGTTGCAAGGGCCTTGGTTTAAAACCTGGCAGCTTCAATACAGGAATTTCCGCTTTCATCTGTTGCTTCCAAAATTGGGCCGACGCCAGGTATTTCTCCTGCTGTAATTCAGTATTTAACCATAAAGCATAGTCTTTATATTGAATAGCCAGCCGGGGAAGCGTAGCCTCCACGTTGCTCATTAAGGCATTATAAATCTCAATAAATTCTGAGAGCAATAGTGTTAATGACCACCCATCTCCTGCTATATGATGAAGGCATATCGAAAATATGTGTTTTACCGGGCTTACTCTTATTAGCAGGGCTCTTATCGGCGGACATTTTTCAAGATCAAACGCTTTATTGTTAATCACTTCCAAATAACCTCTTATCGCGTCTTCCTTTTCGCTGAAATCGAGTTTTTCTATTTTGAATTCAATCTGGCTGCCGTTAACGATAAATTGCCTTATCTCTTCACTGCCCTCCCCTGCCTTAAAATATGTTCTTAATATTTCATGCCGCTGTATCAGTCGATGAAAAGATTCATCGAGATAATCTTCATTCAACAGCCCGTCTATCTGCATCGCAGCAGACATATTATATGCCTGTGAACCGCCCTCCAACTGACTTATTATCCATAGCCTCCGCTGTGAAGATGTTAGTGGATATGAATCCATTTCGGGAGCTTTGGGAATTGGAGTATAACCAGCTTCTTCCAGCTCTTTACCTATGCCCCTGATAGTAGGATTATTGAAGAAGTTTTTGAACCCTATGTTTTGTACCAGTTTTTGATTTATTCTATTTATCACCTGGCCTATCATAAGACTGTGACCTCCCAATTCAAAAAAATTGTCTTCTACCCCTATAGTCTTTATTCCCAATACCTCCTGCCATATTTCAACCAGCGCTTGTTCAAGCCTCGTTTCGGCAACTGCATAGGGCTTCCGGATTATATCCTCTTCTCTAATAGCAGGTAAAGATTTACGATCTATCTTCCCATTAGGAGTTAAGGGTATGCTATCTATTGAAACATAAAAGCCAGGGACCATGTACTCTGGCAGCTTCTGTTGAAGGTGTTTTTTGAGGGTTGTTTTATCGATCGGCGATTCTGTTACATAATAACCGATAAGAGTCCGTTCGCCATTAATCTCCCGGGGTTCTACCACAACATGTTTTATAGCTGACGAATAAAGATATATGCAACTCTCAATTTCTCCCAGTTCAATTCTATAGCCACGGATCTTTACCTGACTATCTTCACGCCCCATGAACTCTACTATGCCATCTGGCAGCCATTTGCCAAGGTCTCCTGTATCATACATTTTTTGCCCTGGCAAATAAGGATTACCAATAAACTTTTCCTTTGTCAATTCCGGTTTGCCTAAATAACCTCTGGCCAAACCGGCTCCACTAATATAAATTCTTCCGCACACGCCGATCGGCACAAGCCGAAGTTTATTATCCAGTATATATATATAGGTATTGGCAATCGGATGACCAATTGGAACAACCTGCATATCTGAAGTGGATACGCGATAAATTGTAGCACAAACAGAATATTCTGTTGGTCCATATGCATTATAGCAGGCTATACCATAATCCGCAATTTCCCTGACCTTGACCGGATTTGCCGCTTCACCGGCAGTTATTAAACACCGTATCCCTTTAATATCTTTTGCATCTATGAAATTAAGATAACTGGGGGGTAATGTTACTACAGTTGCTTTTGTATGTTCAAGGAAAGAAATAAAACGGCTTTGGTCTTTTATTACCTCCTCAGTGGGGATGACTAAAGTTGCCCCGGTATACAATACCATCATTATCTCTGAAATCGAGGCATCAAAAGATACAGAGGCAAACCACACAACTTTATCGTGACTGGTTATGTTGAACTTTCTCACCTGGTCCAGTGACATATTCACATTGCCATTATGCTGCACCAACACCCCTTTTGGTTTTCCCGTAGTTCCGGATGTGTAGATCAGATAGGCGAGGTCGTCGGGACTAATGTTAACCTGAGGGTTATCGACAGAAATACCGTCAAGAACGATGTTGTCGAGGTCAATCGTTGAAATTTCAGTTTCCGGCAGTGTTGTCAATGCGGAATTAATGATAACCAATGAAGCCTTACTATCCTGCAAAATATAATTTATTCTTTCCCGGGGGTAAGCAGGATCAACAGGAAGATAAACACCTCCCAGCTTCAAAATAGCTAAAAAGGCGATGATGGCATCATCAGATTTTTGTAGTACTACTGCAATAACAGGTTCCTTTGCAATTGTACAGTAAGATTTAATCCAGGTAGCCAGCTGATTTGCCTTCTTATTCAATTCACGATAGGTAAGCTTTTGGTCCTTAAAGCATACTGCAACATTATCAGGAGTCTTTTTTACCTGCTCCTCAACCAGGCTAATAATTGTTTTGTTTTTGGGAAAATCGGTAAATGTATTATTGAATACTTCCAGTACCTGTTTTTTTTCTGCGGGCGTTAATAATTGTATTTCGCCAGGTTCCTGGCTTATGCATTGTTGCAGGTTGACCAGTACAGTTACAAAATTTGAAATTAAATGCCGTACAACCGGCTCCTGAAATGCTGCTTCGGCATAATAAGCCGTTAGAGTCAAACCTGTTTCTGAGGTCGCGATATCTAAAGAAAGGCCTTTACACTTAGATTCATTTTCAAAGGGGGTATTTAAATAAATTCCATAAGAAGAGTATTCATCCAGGTTATTTATTCGGTCATCATAATACATATGTGTAAGTATCTCTTTTAACTCTTCTGTAACCAGGTACAAATATTCTTTAAGCGTTTTGCTTTCATCACAATCCCTGACTTCCATAAAAAAAGGCTTGTCGCTTCCAACTTCCTTCGTAAATGAATTAAATGAAGCAATAACTCCGGGAAAATCAGGAAAATAGCGTTTGAGCAAAAATGAATAGATAGTAGAAAGAATACAAAATTGAGGAAGGTTATTCGAATTACTTATACGGTGATAATAAGCCAGCTTATCAGCAGTAACCGTACAGGTATACTTTTTTACGGAACTACTGATCGACCTGGACAATTCTTTATTGAGCGTTTTTGAAAGCCAATAACGCACAGGAGCAGACATAATATTATTCATGGAATGGGTTCATCATTTTAAGCATCCTTCCTTCCGGGAAGACACAACTTAATATAGCTATCAATAAATTCTGGGTGATTTTAAATTACTCGTGCACGGGACAGTTATTAAACTAAAGATACGCATTAAAGTTATATAGACTAAAAAAAATAGAAAATAGGTATTAACTATTAAAACAACATTTTTAACATTGTTCGTATTCACTTGTTCTTTATTTTAGCAGCATTCTAACCAGAATAGGCCGGGGCAAAAATTCAGACATCCAACTTATTTACTGTGTGCATCTTCTTACCTGCTATTAGTATATAATTGCATCTGGGAGATAGTATGTCCTTATTATAAACATATTCACATAATATGGTTAAAGGCATATTCATGTTCATTTGCCATTTTATTTAAACATTCTAATCAGAAGGCGGGTTGAAGAAGCAGACACGCTCTATTTTATTGTCGTCTCCACTACCAGTAATTAATATTTAATTACACTGGGTAGTATATGCGCTAATCTTAAAAAAATATTCAAGATAAAAATGGAAATAATGTCGTTTGTATTCAATTGTTATTTATTTTAGCTTATTCCAGCCAGAATAAGGCCGGCGAATCATCAGACACCCATCATAATTTACTGTGTATATCTTCATGTCAGCAATTACAATATAATTGTATCGGGAAGGCTATGCGCTTGTGAGAAATTTAAAAATTCGATTAAACATACTATGGCAACAATATGTAAGCCTTCTGTAATTTTCCCAAATCATAAGATTAAGCAGGAGGAAATAATTACTGTCCTTAAATCTATTTTTCCGTCATATAGCAATTGGAATAGGGCAGAAACTATGATCCGTAATACAGAAGTTGAAACAAGAAGCCTTATCCTTCCAATTGAGGAGGTTATAAATTTGAAAGGATTTGGTGAGCGCAATGTGATTTATGAAAAGGAAGCAATCAAATTGAGTGTAGCAGCGTCCAAAGAGGCATTAAGAAATGGAAATGTGAAGCCATCTGATATTAACATGATTATTGTTGTTAGTTGTACAGGATTTATGATGCCCTCTTTGACATCTTACCTTATAAATGAGCTGAATTTAAATTCGGAAACTGTGCAGTTGCCGATCGCCCAATTAGGATGTGTTGCAGGAGGTTCTGCCCTAAACAGAGCTTTCGATTATCTTACTCTTTATCCGAATCATAATGTCTTACTCGTATCGGCAGAATTCCCTTCATTGTGCTTTCAGGGAATGGATGAAGACTTGTCATCACTGATAGCAAGTGCCATTTTTGGAGATTGCGTTTCAGCCTGTGTTATAAAAGGGAAAAACCTCGATGCCAGTGGATATAAAATAACAGCTACCGGCACTTATCTATTAAAAAATTCAGAAAATTACATAAAGTACGATATCAAAGACTCAGGATTTCGCTTTGGAGTTAATAAAGAAGTAATGCACTCTATTGAAAAAGTTGCGCCATTACTAAAAAACTTTTCTGTACAAAAGCAAAACAAACAAATTCAGGACCTTGACTTCTTTATTTTTCATACCGGCGGAAGACGGATACTGGATGAGCTTGTAATCCATTTGGCACTTAAAGAAGAAAGCGTTGAATTCAGCAGGCGAAGCCTTCAGGCGTGTGGCAACATTGCAAGTGGAGCAGTATTTGATGTACTAAGACAGGAATTCGAAAGTTTGAAAAGAGAATCAAATGATATTGGCATCATGGCTGCATTCGGCCCTGGTTTTACTATGGAATACAATACGGGCGTTTGGGTTTAAGAACATACAATTAGTTATAAATTAATGACACATCAAACCGGAAGTGATTTATTCAGCCTCCAGGGAAAAGTGGCTATAATAACAGGTGGCTCAGGAGCATTAGGTAGTAGCCTGGCAGAAGGCCTTGCAACCCATGGATGTAATGTCGTGGTAACTGGGAGAACAATGAGTACACTTACAAAAGTTGTGGCTAAAATACAATCCCTTGGCCAGGAAGCGCTTGGTGTTTCATGTGACGTTATGAGTGAAGAAGAAAATGATGAGGTTGTTCGTCAGACCATGAAAAAATTTGGGCGCATCGACATACTGTTAACAGCTGCCGGAATTGCAAGACGGGCGCCGGCTGAAAACTTTCCTGTTGACGAATTTAACCTGGTGATGGACATTAATGTAAAAGGAACATTTCTTGCCTGCAAATCTGTGAGCAAAGTGATGATACAACAAAAGTTTGGAAAAATTATTACTGTTTCCTCTGTTCGCGGCCTACTGGGACATTCTGGTGGATATGCCGCATATGGAACCAGCAAGGGGGCTGTTACATTACTGACCAGGCAATTAGCGACAGAATGGGCAAAATACAAAATCAATGTTAACTGTATTGCACCCACCATTTTCTGGACGCCCCTCACCAGTGAAGTTTTGCAGGATGAAAAATTAAAAGAAGGTTTCCTTTCAAGGATACCAATGGGGCGCGCAGCCGTAGTAGATGATATGAAGGGTGCAGCCATTTTTTTTGCTTCCTCAGCTTCGGATTTTATAACAGGACAAATATTATATGTTGATGGCGGCTGTACAGCCGGTTAAATCTTTACAAAATGGGAAAAAAAGTATTAGTAGACCTTAGCCATCCGTTTGGATACGGTGCGCCATTGTGGCCATATTTCGAAGATGTGAAAATTGAGCGAATGCATTATTTCGCAAAATCGGGCGTTTTGTCACAAAAGATTACCACCGTAATGCACTGCACAACCCATACCGATGCCCCAGGGCATGTGGTTCAGGGTGCGCCTTATACACATGAAGTTCCACTCGAAAGCTTTTATGGTCCCGGAGTTGTTGTAGATATTCCAAAAAAGAAATGGGAGTTAATTACAGCGAAAGACCTCGAAAATGCAACTCCCAAAATAGAACCCGGCGATATTGTTATTATTCACACCGGCTGGCATAAATACTGGGGAGACAATGAGAAATATTTTTGTGAGTCACCGGGACTCGGCCACGAGGCAGGTGAATGGCTTGTTAAAAAAGGAGTAAAAGCTGTGGGCGTAGATCAACAGGCACTTGACCATCCGTTGCATACCGCGATAGGAGCACATGGTCCTGGTCCCTTACGAAAGGATATTATTGAGCGATATGAAAAAGAAACAGGGAATAATGCAAAGGAAGTCTTTGCTGAATGGGAGCCCTGCCATAACCTCATCTTATCGAATGGTATTATTGGATGGGAAAATGTAGGAGGAGATATAGCAAAAGTAGTTGGCAAACGTGTAAAGATCATGGGATTCCCCATTCGTTGGTACATGGGAGATGGGTCCATTGTAAGGCTCGTTGCAGAAATAGATGAAGAAGAGCTTAACGATGTTCCTGATAGAATTTATAAATACGGCACCACATAGCAATAAAAACTCCTGATTTAAAACGAGATAGCGTGATAAAAAAAACTGGTGTAGTTGGCGCCGGCACTATGGGGCAAGGCATAGCAACCGCTTTCAGCATGTACGGTTATGAGGTTCACTTATTTGATCTGGACAAAGCGAAATTAACTACAGTTAAAGAAGATATACGTAACGATCTGCAGTTATTAGTTGAAGAATCTTTAATAGAAGGGTCCCGCATTCCGCAAGTACTAAATAACATCCTACTTTTTGACAACCTGAAAGAAAGCGTGGAAGATTGCGATTATGTTATAGAAGCAGTACCCGAGTATCTGATTCTAAAGCAGGAATTACTGCGCCAGTTAGATAATTTTTGCCCGGCAAAGACCATACTGGCCACTAATACCTCGAGCCTTCGCCTGCAGGATCTGATGATTCACCTGTCAGATTCGCGTAAAGAAAGAACAATGGTGAATCACTGGTATAATCCTGCTTATTTAATTCCCATTATAGAATTATCCAGTTTCGGAAATACCTGTTCTGAGGTATTTGAAGTTGTGTCAGACTTTTACAAGTCAATCGGGAAACAACCAGTGAAAGTATTAAAAGATGTTCCCGGTCTTGTAGCAAACAGGATTCAGCAGGCAATTGCCAGGGAGGTTTTTTCGCTGATTGAAATGGAAGTCGCTTCTGCCGTTGATATTGACAATGCGTTAAAATTCGGACCGGCCTTCAGGTATGCAACAACCGGACAGTTAGAGATTGCAGATTTTGGTGGTTTGGATATCTGGAGCATCACAGGAGACAACTTATTACCGGTTATGGATAATGCGCAAGAAGCAAACAAGCTGCTAAAAAATAAGGTATCTGAAGGGAAACTTGGTTTTAAAAGCGGGGAAGGTTTTTTTGAATATGACATGAGAAAGAAAGCTTCGATAAAAAAAGAGTACTTCAGGAAATTGATCCGTCAGCTAAAAGTTAGTAATACTTATCGGTAAACAGGCCTATAGATATAGCAAATACATTGCTGTCAATTTTAATTTATGAAAAACACTTCATTGCCGCTGATCATTTCATTGGATGAATTGGACCCAGCGATGTTTATTTCCTATTATTTGAACAACAAAGAATCGATCGAACAAAAGTTATTGGAAACCGGAGCAATAAAATTCACAGGTGTACATATAGATTCATTGACCGATTTTCAATATGTTATTGATGCTATATCTGACCGGTTCCTTAATTATATTGACGGAAACTCTCCCAGAACGAAATTATCCGGTAATGTATACACATCGACCGAATACGATAATACCGACAAAATAACCATGCACAATGAGTTATCATATTCAGCTAAATGGCCTAATAAATTATTTTTTAGCTGTCTGCAGCCAGCGAATATAGGAGGAGAAACCTTGCTTGCCAATAGTAAAGATATTCTTATAAATATGGATAAGGCCATCGTTTCGGCCATTGCTAATAAAGGGATCATGTATATACGAAATCTGCATGGTGGTCGTGGATTTGGGCCTTCCTGGCAAGACACATTTGAAACTGAAGATAAAACCACGGTGGACAAATATTGCCGCGATTATCAAATTGAATTTGAATGGCACGATGGTGGTAATCTGAAATTAGTGCAACGAAGCAAAGGTATCATTGAACATCGAATAAATAAACAAAAACTCTGGTTCAACCAGATAGATCAATTTCACCCTTGTCACCTGGGAGAAGAAATATTGGAAGCGATGCTGCTAATGTATGATACCCCTGAATGTTTCCCCACATATGTAAAGTTCGGTGACGGAACAGAAATCGACGAATCTATCGTCAGGGAAATACTCCAAACAATAGATACACTTACCCTCGCCCCCCTTTGGCAAAAGAATGAACTGTTAATCATAGATAATGAGCTTGTTTGCCATGGGCGTAACCCCTTCACTGGTCTTCGTAAGGTGCTTGTTGCAATGTCAGAATAATTTTAAGACAACATCCATCAATTTATAACAATAAGAAAAAATGAAAGAATTGGTAATTCCTCACGATATAGATATTGAAATAATTGGAAACGATTATACAAAACTGCAATTGATCAAATCAAAAGACGCTTCAACTACCATTAAAGGATGGCTTACCAATAATCAACCTTTTATTAACGACCTCTTCGATAAGAAGAGAATCATTTTATTTAAGGGATTTAAAGAGCTGGGATCAAGAAATGAGTTTTCAGAAATCGTAAGCCTGTTGTCGGAAGGCGGGCCACTAAATTATTCTGAGCCCTCTACTCCCAGGACCCAACTTGCACAAAATATATATTCTTCTACAGAATATCCCAGGGACCAGGAGATAGCTCAACATAATGAGCATTCTTATTCTGCCAATTGGGCAAAAAAAATATTCTTTTACTGTGAAAAACCTGCCAGCACAGGAGGTCACACTCCGATTTCCGATAGCAGTGCCGTATATGATCTTATTCCCCCAGCTATTATTGCAAATTTCAAAAACAAAGGCGGCATCATGTATGTGCGAAATTTCACTAGTGAAATGGATATCCGCTGGCAGGATTTTTTCGTAACATCTGACAGAAAGGAAGTAGAGGAATATTGCAAAAAAAGAAACATGAGCTTTGAATGGAGAGGCAATAATAACCTGAGAGTTTCTTATACGGCCCAGGTGGCTCTGAAAGACAATCTGTTCAATAAAGACATCTGGTTCAACCAGGCACATCTGTTTCATTATTCTAACCTGAAACCAGAAATTTATTCTTATCTCATTGAACTTTATGGAATAGAAAACTTACCGAGAAACACCTATTTTAAAGACAACTCTGAAATTGAGATAGCGTCGTTGAATGAGATAAGGAGCGCCTATAATAAAGCCATGTTTAAATTCAATTGGGAAAAAGGCGATTTACTTTTTATGGATAATGTTCGTTATGGCCATGGCCGCACGTCTTACACAGGAGAAAGAAGCGTAATTGTGGCCATGTCAGAGGAAGACGCTATTACAAATTATTAAATCTTAATCCTTAAAGAAGTTATTAATGCAGGAAATAATTACCGGAATGGAATCTGAGGTAAGAATTTATAGCAGATTATTCCCATCTCTCTTCAGCAAAGCTCGAGGTTCGTTCCTGGAAGATCACCAGGGAAAAAAGTATCTGGACTTTTTTTGCGGTGCGGGTTCGTCGAATTATGGCCATAATAATGCCAATATGAAACAAGCTATAATCGACTACCTTAATAATGATGGCATTATTAATTCACTTGACCAACTTACACAGGCCAAGTACAATTTCATGAATTCCTTCAATGAGATCATATTGCGACCGAGAGACTTAACATATAAAATACAATTTACAGGACCTACAGGAACAAATGCAGTAGAGGCTGCTTTGAAACTTGCCCGAAAATATACAAAGAGAGAAAAGATAATGTACTTCGAGCACTCCTTTCATGGTATGTCATATGGCTCCATGTCAGTATCGGGAATGAGGAATGGAAGTTTATCGATTGACTATAAAAAAAATGTGATTGAAATGCCTTTCCATGATCACCCTGATAGTCTTAAACGAATTAAAGATTATCTTGAATCCTGCGATGTAAAAAACCTGCCCGCTGCAATCATTGTAGAAGCAATTCAGGCTGAAGGAGGAGTTAAAGTTGCTTCAAAACAATGGCTGGAGGAAGTATATGCTTTAACCAGAAAATATGGTATGCTACTTATAATGGATGAGATACAAACGGGGTGTGGCAGAACAGGCACCTTCTTTGCGTTCGAAATCGCCGATGTAAAGCCGGACATTATTTGCCTGTCAAAATCCTTATCAGGTTATGGCCTGCCGTTATCAATAATACTTCTTAAACCTGAAATCGATTGTTGGTACCCCGGAGAACACAATGGAACATTCAGGGGAAACAACCTGGCCTTTATAACAGCCAGAATTGCTCTGAACTATTGGAAAGATAGCGGTTTCTCAGAGGCAATCAAACTGAAGTCGGAAAAATTTGTCACCTATTTCAATAATAAGAATATTGAATTGATAGGAAGAGGATTAATGCTTGCTTTTGTAACTCCAAATGCAGACGTAAATAACAGGCTGCAGCAACGGTTATTCGAACAAGGGTTATTAGCCGATACCTGCGGTTGTAATGACAATGTAATTAAGTTTATGCCTCCGTTAACTATTACCAATGAAGAATTAGATGAAGGTCTTCATATTATTTCTGATTCAATTGAAAGCGTGTGCAATTAAATGAAAATTATTTCTTTTCCATTTGCCGGTGGTAATAAATATTGCTATCCTGGATTATCAAAAGATATAGAAGGATTTCATGTTATAGAGTATTCTGGAAGGGGCTTGCGGTTCAATGAGCCACTTGGCACAAACCTAAACGACATTGCGGCAGAAATGGCAGAGTATACTCAACGACTTGTAAAGGAAGATGAAGACTTTATTTTGTATGGTCACAGTATGGGTGCTGTTATCGCCTTTTTAGTTGCTCAAATACTTCAGGAACAACAGTTTAAAAAACCTGCAAAACTGGTTGTCAGCGGCAGAATGTCACCATCGATTAAGCCAGGCCGGTTTATTTCACACTTACCCGATGACGAATTCTGGCAACAAATAATTTCACTCGGAGGAATTCATCATGAGTTACAGGATAACCCTGAATTGATAGAAATGATCTTACCTGTTTTAAGGGCAGATATTATTGCTTTAGAAAATTGCCAGTTTAACCTGAAAAGCACGTTATCAATACCTATCGATGCATTTCATGGTTCCATGGAAGATATAACTGAACAGGAAATGATGGCCTGGAAAGATGTAACAGATAAAGAATTGAACGTTTACAAATTAACAGGTGATCATTTCTTTATTTATGACCATCTAAATTACTTTACATCCTATTTTATCAGCTTACAAATTCAGACCCGCTCACATAACGATTAAATTATAAATCAATATTACGCATGCGAGTACCAGCGTTATTCTTCCTGTTGATTTCTTTTTCATGTACAATAAATCTATACTCTCAACTACGGCCCGCAGACACTTTTTTTCCGAACCGGGATGAACTAAAAAAAGAAAAAATTAGCTGGTACTATCTAACTGTACCCGAAAATTGGGCACAGGAAGATGGGAAAAAAATAGAATTGGCAATTGCAGTTTTACACACCACCATGGCGAATTGCAACAATTCTGTTATCTTTTTACAAGGCGGACCCGGAGGCGGTTCTATAAACGGAATATACAGGTGGCTTGATCACCCTTTAAGAAAAAATAGTGATATAATTTTAATTGACATCAGAGGAACCGGGTTTTCTAAACCCGCTCTTTGTCCTGATCTGGGTAAAAGCTTTCTTAATATTCTGTCAAAAAATCAGGCCCCTGAAGAAGATGACAAAGATAAAATTAAAGTCTCTTTAGAATGCCAGCAGGACCTAATCGATAAAGGAATAGACATAAACGCATATAATAGTGATGCTGTTTGCAGGGATCTTTATCTTCTAAAAAATGTACTGCACATCAATAAATGGAATGTTTATGGTGTATCATATGGAACATTCATAGCCCAGGAATATGCAAGACATTATCCGAATGATGTAAAATCTTTGGTACTGGATTCTCCCATACCCGACATTTCAACATACTATAATAAGAACACGAGTAATTACACCAGCAGCCTTAGCAAATTTTTTCAGGCTTGCAAACAAGATTCAATATGCAGCAGACAGTACCCAAATATTGAGAACATTTATTATTCAGTTATTGCTGATCTCACTAAAAATCCTATTACTGTTGAAGTCGATAAAAATATCATTGCATCAGGAAAATTCACTTACAACGCCGAAGATTTTAAGATTGCAACACAACAGGCATTATACAATAGGAAGCTTATAGAAATATTGCCAGCAATAATATATCAGTTCCATTACCGGAATCAATCTGTTTTGAGCTCATTGGTAAGTGCTTTTTCCGCAGCACTTTCATTAGATTACGGAACCTACTATTGTTTTACCTGTAAAGAAGTAATACCATATAATAATATCGATTCGTTTGAGACAGATGCCAGAAAAGAAAAAATCGGAGTCGGCATCGACTTTTATAAGTCAGACTTCGTGGTTTGCAAAGAATGGAGCAAAAGAATAAATACCACACCCAGAACAACTTATAAGCGTTCATTGGATTTTCCCGTGTTAATTCTTTCCGGAGAGTTTGATCCCATCACGCCACAAAAATCTGCAGAAGCAACTGCACAAAAATACAAAAACAGCACCCTTGTTTATGCAAGTACCTTTGGTCATGGCCCTGGCTTTTCAGATGCAGGCAGTACAATAATCCGAAATTTTGTTACTAAAGGCTTATTCAAGGACGATACGTTAGTAAAGTTTGAACGCAAAAAGGTAGCTTTCAGACACAATCTTATTCTTAATAAAGGTGTTGCGACTCTGGGAAAAGCGCTTAATAAGCCTGACTGGCTGCTGTTCTTTCCACTGATACTTGCTACTGTTAATCTTCTTGCCTTTACTTGTTACCTTATATACAAATTAACCGGAAAAAACGAATCTTATCAAAGTAAGATATTTCCTCTAAGCTTCATTCTTACTTCGCTTCTCGCCATCTTAAGTCTTGTCCTCCCAATCATTGCAGTTTATAAAACGTCCTCGGTGAATTATTTTATTATTGCGCTGGGGCTGCCTGACAACTATAGGTATATATTCCTGCTTCAAAAGGCTTTTTTACTATTGTCTGTTCTCATTATAGTCTTTACTACAATTAAATGGAAGAAAATGATTGGTTATGAATTCTATACAATCTCTTTATTTTCCATTATAGTGATCAATACCTATTTGTATTGGTGGGGATTTTATTTATAATCAGTTTCAGCTCGTAAACTCAAGAATACCGTCAAATAGCAATTGTCTTACTTTATGGTTAACCAGGAAATCAATTCGGCTGATAAAATCATCCACATCTTTTGATCCTGTATTTACAATAAAAGCCTCTATTACCTGTTTGGGCTGGGATTTGCAAAAAAACTTTATTTCCATAATTGCCTGATTGATGCTCTTTTGCTGATCAAACCGGTGCAAAACTAATCCATCCGTTTGTAAAGAATATTCCGCAACTTCTTCCTCACAGGAACTTAAAAAAATATACTCATAGCTTCCTCGCTTATCATATAATCGCTCCCAATTACTAAAATCAACATCGCCCGACCAGTTCCACCTGGTACCTGCAATTTGTACCCGTTCTGATATACGAATCGGTTGATTGAGTATCCAGTCTTCACTATTATTTAATACACTACTTATTTGCCTGCGATGAAGAAAAGATTCCAGGTACAGTTGGAGATTTGTCTTTGTCTTCGACCTGGAATATTTCAACTTTTTCGTTTCAAGAGCATAAACATCCTGTAATAACTGCACTGCGGGCATATTAATGTTCTCTTTCAAATGATCTTCGATCAATTGCTCAAAGTCGAGTATATCAGTGGCTACATTGGAAATTTCACATCGGGATAAAAATGGGTTTATTATTCCTTCAGTAATATTAGCCAGTACTGCTATCGTTCTACTATAAAACCTGCTTAAAAAAAACTTCCTTACATCCTGCAGCTCAATACCAAGTTTTTCAAATACTGCCTGTTGTTTTATACCTGGAAAAGCAATATTTCCACATGCATCATAGTTTGAAAAGTAACTTAACAGAAAGATATATTTACCTCCTGCACCGAAAAGCAAGCCTCCATCCAGACTATCGTTGGCCAGATTGCTCTTAATACGGTTAACGATTTTAGATAATGTGGTGCTGTTCCTTTTCCTGTCTTTCAAGAGGCATAATCCTATTCCCGCAATGCCGTCATAAATATTCAATGACATATCTTCAAAGGATGTATCCCATTGTATTGATGGCTCCTTCACTGCAAGTTGAATTCCTGCTTTACCATTACCCCAGCTTAAACTGGCTTCCGGTAAAAACATTGGTGCACTGTTTTGATGAAGTTGGTCACAATATATCATCAACGTTTTTACGTTGACTATATCTCTTTCATATAGGAACCAATTTTGAGCATGCCCATTCCAACTACTTTGAATATATTTCTCTGCATTATTTATGCAGTATTGTATGGCAGGAGTTGGAAAACAGTTATTAAGCTTTTTAAAAACATATACTATTCCGGCAGTGCCGGTTGCAAAGCCGCAAGAGTTTTGCAGATTTATTTCTTCCTTTGATTTCCAGGAAATACCGTTCTCGTCCGCAAAGGCATTTTGATTAATTTTCAGGGTGAATCTGTTTACCAAGTCTAATATAACTTCAGACTGGCTCAACTGATAAAGATCAATCAATAACAGCAAGGTACCGGCCCGGCCATTATACAAGTAGTCAGGCGTATAATCCGACATCAAATAATCTTGCCCCGCCAACGTAATTAATTCCAGGCTTTCCTGTAACAGATATTGGTAGCCAGTCAGTTCATATAATTTCAACAAAAGATAAACCAGTCCGCCCCGACCTGTAAACAAAGAAAAATTTTCAGTTGTATGCTGTTTACAATAAGCTACCAGTTCATTGGTGAGTGATAAAAGTTTACCAAAATACCTTTCATCCTGATTGTTCCTGCAATATTCCAGCAAAACAAGCAGGTATCCTGAAATCCCGGTTTCCAGGTTTTCAATATTATCAGAGATTAAATATTTGTCAGGGATCAGTAACTGATTTTTTCGGGCAATTTTTATTAAACTATCAAAATCAGAATTAACGACCAGTTCAATGTATTTTTCTATTTCCGGCGGCATTGTCTGCAACATAATGATATTTAAATAAGGTTTGTTCTCAATAAACGCACTATTTTATAATAATAATCCGGGTGGTCTTCAAGCAATCGAAAAGCAAGTTGCTCGCCGATGTATTCCATTCTTTTATATACCCCCACAGTATGAATAAATTTACTTTTATTCGGCAAAGAAGTAAACTCAGACAGCCCATCGAAGGCCTGATTAACATCCTGCTTATAAAAATTAATATCAATTCCTTTATTCTCCGCCATCGCATAGAACAAAAATTGTTCAAACACATTATTAAACATTCCGGTATTTATCTTGTCTATTTTATCGACATTTCTGTCAACAAATTTGAAAGCCAGGCTGCTGTACTCTTTAAAAAACAATATGTCATTACCGCCTATAATGCCGGCATTTGCACCTGTTATCGAATTGTGTTTATTCCTGAATTCAACCAGCGTTTCGGGCAGGTATGCAAACTGATCACATATATTTTTAAATATTTCGTTATAATATGTAAACTGTTTTTCAATATTCTGCGCAACCAGGTCGGACCCTTCAAAGGCTTCGGTAAATCTTTCATAAATAAAAACGTCCCCGTCTGCATGAATAAACGGTTCATCCTGTATACTGTAAGCATATATTTTACCCAATGCCCACAAATCGTGATGGTAATTATTTAAAGCATCCAAACAGACATGAACTCGGGTATAAGGCAATTCCAATTTATTGATCAACAGATCAAAACCCACTGTATCCGTTATCAATTCAACCTGGTTGTAATACTTCCTGAATTGAAGGCAACTTAAAGCCCAACTCATATAGTTATATTTTTTGTCTGTCCAGCCCCCCCTGTTTCTATCGGTATAACGAAAGTTATCTTTCTTAAAAGTTGGCCTTGTCCAAAGACTTTGAATGATTTTCATTCTTTGTAATTGTTCCTTAAAAGTTAAAGCTTATATCTATTTTTCTCGTGGAGTCAATTTCCTCATCAGGTAAACTTAAATAATGCACAAGTGATTTTGCAGGATCTACAGCTACCTGTTCAACCAGACGAAGGAATTTTTCTATTATAGTTTCAATATCTACTGCCTGGTATATAACCTGGTTATAATCCAATTCACAAATAACGTCTGTTTCCCTTTCATAAAAATTAAATACTAATGGCAAGCGGGCAACAAATTCCTTCTGCATTATAGGTTCTAACACGAAATTATCAATATTGATGTAACGATTAGTTGAATAATCCAGCGGCTGATAAATCATTAGTATGTCGACCTCTTTATAAACATTGTACGCCGTTGGTAAACCAGCATGCTCATAAATTTCGCTTAGCTCAGCATTTACACTTTTCAGGAGAGACTCAAAACTTTGTTGTGGATTAATTTTAACACAAAACGGAAAGGTAGCAGCCATCATACCCATCAGGTTTACGCAAACAGGTAAATCTCTTCCGCTCGTTACTATTCCGATACAAACATCTGTATTGTCCGAATGCTTGCTCAGAAACGCCGTTAGTATAGTAACGAATGTAGAAAAAAGTGTAGTATCATTGATTAAAGAGAATTCCTTAAGCCTATTAAAGGAGTTATCACTAATTGAAAAATTTACCCGCTTTCCGTTGTTTCCGCGTCCGGTTGAATTTGGGTAATTATTTTTTTTATGAATGGTGTTTTCGGGAGAAAATAGCTTTAATTTATTTTTCCAAAAACCCTCATAGGTCTGGTTATTTATATTATAACGTTCATTCAGCCATTCTGAATAGTCTTTAAATTGAAGATCGTCAGTTTCTACCGGCGCATTTTTATACAGCGCTGCAACCTTGTTAATAAAAACAGATAACGATATACCATCCAAAATAACATGATGCGTAAGGAACAACAAGGTATTTTTCCCGTCTTCATTTTTTAAAACTGCCATTCTCAGTAACAATTCCTGTTCAAGATTGAATTCATAATTTGCAAATTGGTTCATTAAATCCTTCGCGTGATTATCAGTAATGGCCGAAAGCTCGCTAATTTGAAAAGCTGACGCTGCACCGGGTGTGATTTTCTGATGGGGAATTCCTGACAACTCTACAATATTTGTACGAAATATTTCATGTCGTTCAATCAACACCCGTATGATGGATTCAAACTTTTCCTTATTAAATATTCCGTTTATACGGTAAGCGGCAAACATATTATACATAACCGAAGAGCCACTCGTCAAACATGCCAGCCAGATGGTATACTGACTTTGCGTTAATGCATAATATTCCTTTACAACTGCCTTATTTATTTTAACAGCTTCCGTTCCGATTGATTGTGTATTTATGAAAGAAGCAAGTTTTTCTAATGTATGATTCTCAAATGCAGCCTTCATCGATACGATCACATTTAATTCAGCAGAAATAATGCTTATCATTCTTGCCATCAGCATTGAATGTCCGCCAAGATTAAAAAAACTATCTTTTGATTGTACAGGCCCATTATAATTCAAGATCCTTCTCCATATTTCTGCAAGCTTTTTTTCGGTAACTGAGAGCTCCGGCGAAAGGGTTGATTGAATTGGTAATTCGTATTTTAATGTTCTAAGTAGCTTACGGTCCACTTTCTTATTATGGGTGTAGGGAAGCTGTTCTATTTCCATAAATATTGAGGGTATCATGTACTCCGGAAAACAGCTTCGCAGAAACTTCTTTATATCTTCAAAATTGAAATTGCCATGGTTTGCCTTCGGGATAAATGCTACTAATATATTCTCATGATCATTCTGTTTAACATCAACTACAACCGCATTATCAATTGCTAAATATTGGTTTAACCTGGTTTCGATTTCACCCAGTTCAACCCTATACCCTCTGATCTTAACCTGTGAATCGTTTCGCCCCAGGAATTCAATTTCGCCGTTAAAATTCCATTTGCCTATATCTCCTGTTTTATACATGCGTTGCCCTGGCGAAAAAGGATTTTCAACAAAGCGTTCTTCAGTGAGCTGCTTGTTCAGATAATAGCCTTTGGCCAAACCATGACCACCAATATAAAGTTCACCATTAATACCTGAAGGCAACAATTGCTGTTGTGCATCTAATATATAAAAGGATGTATTGTTTATTGGCTTTCCGATATTGTTGGCCTCCTTCGGTACAGTTATTCGTTTAGTACCTGACCATATAGTCGTTTCGGTGGGGCCATACATATTCCAAACCTCCCTGGTAGTATTTATTAGCTTTCCTGCTAACGCTTCACTCAATAAATCACCTCCGCACAAAACTTTCAACTCTTTATCACCTTTCCAACCCGCAGTATGTAGCATTTGATAAAAACCTGGAGTAGCCTGAATAATGGTTGGCTTTTGTTGAATCAGATCATCAATAACCCTAATAGGATCGAATAATGTTTCCTGACTTGCTATAAAAACGGTAGCTCCGGAAATAAGAGGAGCGAAAAACTCTAATATAGATATATCAAAAGAATAGGTAGTTACTGCATATAATACATCTCCGGCACTTATTCCGGGTATTGCCTGAATGCTTAAGAGAAAGTTAGTAAGTGACCGGTGACTTACTTCCACTCCCTTTGGATTTCCCGTAGACCCGGATGTATAAATGATATAAGCGGTATCGGTTGCTTTTGCATTAGATGCTGCAAAATTATCGCCGGGCTTATAGTTTAGCAATGCATCTATGGTTATCTGATCTGTACCGGTAACCAGCCCTTCCTTATCATCGGTAATAATTGCCCTCAACCTGCTATTATCAATGATAAACCTGATTCGCTCTTCGGGCATAGCAGGGTCGATAGGAATATAAGCCTTCCCCGACTTCAGTATTCCCAGAAGTACAAGAATTAATTTTGCGGAACGATGTGCTATAACACCAACAGGTTCATTGACGTTTCCATACGTTTCACATAAACAGCTTGCAACGTTATTGATGATTGCCATTCCTTTATCATAAGTAAAGGAACTATCGTTGTCTTTAATAGCTATTTTACCAGGCGTTTGTTGTGTTATTCGCTCGAAAAGATCGACAACTGTTTTATCAGTAGGATAACTGCAACCGGTGGCATTATAATCTTTTAGTAATAGCTGCGTTTCCTGGTCGGTTAGATAATTAAGATCCTTTATTTTTTTTGATGCACTTTTAATTATTGTTTCCAAAAGAACCTTAAAATGAGTGGCTACAGTAGAAATAGCTGCATCGGTGAAATAATTCAAATTATAATCAAAATCTATCTTTACATCTTCATGTTCATCAAATTCCCGTATGTAAATTGCAAGAGCTACCCTCTCGGCCTGATGCGTTAGCGGCACTACTTTAGTTTTTGTATTCAGAAAGTGAGAAGAGTAGTTCTGGTGTTCATATGATAATGTGATATTAAAGATTTTATCTTTTTCATTGAAAAGATGTAACTCTTTAATGAGATGACCCAAGGGAAACCGCTGATGCCTGTAATCCTTCTTTAGCTGATCCTTAATTTGCAGAATTAGTTCATCAACCGTAGCGTCAAAATCGAACCTGAGGCGAAAGGGATTGACGCCCATAAACAATCCCACAGTTTTTTTGAACTTTGCATTCAGCCGGTTAAGTACAGGTATGCCTATGGCAAAATCATCATTTTGGTAAACTCTACCAAAATAACAAAAAAGAGTAGCCAGGATCACGTGAAACGTCGTAGCCTTTCTATTCGCGGAAAATTGAATCAACTGGTTGTAAAATTCTCTATCAAGGATAAGTTCTTTGCGCAGGCTTCTATTTAATCTAACGGTTGCATTAAGCGGAATGAACATGCTTTCGGGCAACGACAAAAACCGGTCTTTCCAATACTTCTTATCCTCATCAAATGCAGTCGATTTGCAGTAATGCTCATCATCTTTAACAAAATCAGTATACAAAAAGGGGTAGTCGGATTGCACTTTTCCCAATTCAATTATTTCATTATAGAATTGAACCAACCGTTGAAACATCAAAGACGTGCCCCACCCATCAGTAATGATATGGTGATAAACTGAAAATAAATAATAAAAATTGTCACGTACTTTAATAAGCGTAAAAGCATGCAAAAAGTTGCCACTTAACAGGTCAAAAGGTTTTTTGAATTCCTTCTCCATATAAACATTCGCCGCCTGTTTGGCATCTTCTATCGCTGATAAATCAATAAACCCCAGGCAACTATTATGCGTATGAGAAATAACCAGGTCAACTTCGTCATCGATTCTTCTCAGAATGCTTCTGTAAGCATCGTGTTGGTCTATTAATGCCTGATAAGCCTGCTTAAATGCGTTTATGTCAACTTCACCCTCAATAGATATTTTTGCCCCTATATTATAAATAGGATCTTCGGGATAAAGTAATTGTTCAAAATAAATATCCGTTTGTGGAAGCGTTAATTTCATAACAAATTTGAAAACAGGGTTTCTTTTACATTTATCTCATTTACAATCTGGCCATAGTCAAACTTTATTATCCGGTCTGCGTACTTAAAGTATGCATCGTCATGCGTAACGGCAACAATAGTTTTTCCATCCTGTCTTAACTGTGGAACCAGGTTTTCATAGAAATATTTTCTGAAGTAGGGGTCCTGATCTGCAGCCCATTCGTCTAAGATCAAAATGGGTTTATTTTCCAGCAAGGCAAAGATCATAGACATTCTTTTGCTTTGTCCTTTTGAAAATTTTCTTCTTGCGGAATTTTCCTGATCATCAACGATTACCTTATCCATCTCCATTATCTTCAGCAACTGCTGATAATATGGGTTCCCTTCCAGTTTATAATTTTCATAATTCTTCGAAAACAAATGGTTGTCGGTATAAACAACAGAAAATAAATCTTTATAGTAACTACCGGAATTATCGGCAATGCTGTTGTTTAACCAAATCTGCCCCTGTGTGGGTTGATGCAACCCGGTGAGAATATTTATGAATGTGCTTTTCCCGCTTCCATTTCCTCCGACAATAAAAATAACTTCTCCCTTTTGGATCTTTAGATTGATATCTTTCAAAGCGAATTCAGTCGTTTGCTCTGTGTCGTATTTAAAAGAAATATTACTGAACGATAAAGTTTCGTATTCGCAACTCTTTTGGGGTTCAACAGCAATGCTGATATCTTTATTCGCAAAATCTTTAAAAAAGTTTTTTACTCTTTTATTGGCAACTATAGCCCTGCTGTAAAAATTTTGCATAGAAACCAAAACATTCATAGGCCCATTTAAAAACAATAGGGCAACTGCATATGTAATCGTTTGCTTCTGATCTAATATTTTAAAATTAGCGAGAAAATATAAAACACATCCCAGGAGTACATAAATACCGTATTGGCTAATCAGATTAATCACTAAATACCTACGGGTTATCTGAATGTCGGCCTGCTTTGCCGCCATTCGATTCGGGAACAAAAAGCGATTGAAAAAATTCTCTGTTCTTACCTTGCTTATTTTTAGTTCTTTAAATCCTTTTATGGAGTCATCAATATACCTGTAATAATCCTCATTCAATTGTCTTACCATCTCATGTTTTTTATACCATCTTCTGTTCAGTATAACATAAAGACCTGCTATCAAAAAGATAAAGGTGGCAAGAATGGCTGTAGCGCTGGCTGATATCCACCATAAATAACTAAGACATATGAGAATGGTTAGTATTGAATTGATAACACTATTCAATACCCCCGGTAGAAATATAAATGTTCTTAAATCTTCTAATATACTATAAAACCGATTTGGTCCATATTTGTCAAGTTTGGTAAGCGGCGTGTCATGAAGGATCTTTAGTATCCGCACTTCACTGTCGTAAACTAGTGAAAAAGAATATTGCACAAGGCGGCCCTGAAAAGATATATTCAGCAAATAAGAATAAATCAATAAACAAAAGAAAACAGTAATCAGGTAATTTGGTACATTCTGAATATTACTGGTTAAAAAGGTATTTATGATATAAAGCAAACCAATATTCAAAAGTGTATTGGGAATTGAAAAAAGTAGTAAGAGAGTAGACTTTTGTAAATCGATGCGGAACATTTGTGAGAATTATTGAGTAGATTCTTAAATATCGGTTTAATCGCTTATATAACTTCAACCTCGTGTTTACATTTCAGGTCGTTTACCCATTTGTTTATCGTTTCTCCGGGGCTTTTCAGGCTTTGAAAATCTTCCTCTTGTATCAACAGGTTATATACTTTGTCAAATAAATTCATAGTTGCCATCAAACCTCTCCAGGTATCACCCCCATCGTATCTGCTATATATTTGCCTGATACCTTCAACAATGAACGGAGGCGCCCATTTCTCAATGTTTTTACCTTTATTCCATGTTTCTAAATTTTTTCCATTTTTAAATTTTGTATACACTGTTATTAACAATAACAAATTACTTACCATGGCATGGTCGCACTCATACTTGGCAATAAAAAGCTCATTCCGGTAAAGCTTGATAGCCATACGCCAGGCGTTCTGCCAAAATTCATCAATAGCATTCTGAAGTCTGCCTAATGATATTTCATTATCCGCTTTAAAGGGAAATATCTGTTCAATCTTATTCAATTTGCGGGAAAGGCCAGCCCGATCTACCAAAAAGCGCTTTCCCCGGCACACATAATCGGTATAGAAATAAATGGCCTGGTTAAACATTGTTAGCAAAAATCCCGGAAGTAATTTCAGTAGCCACCCGGCTCGTTGTTTCAATACAGCAAGGCCATATGCAAACCTGATCGCTTTTTCGCTTACAAAATTTATGTCGAGGCCCAACCCATCATCAAAGTAAACTCTTCTTACAAAAAATAAGTTCCCGGTTATGCCATAATAAAATGAGATGGGTTTTTCGATAGCTTCAGCCCAACGGAATGTTTCTTTATATTTCTTTATTTTTTTTACAATCACAATAGCATCTACATCTGAATAAAAATCCGCAGTATTATCATTTCGTGCAATTGATCCTGCAATAACAATTGCACGAATATCAGCATTGTTGTTGCCCCATTTTTCCAGGCATTCCAAAATATGTTTCTGACGATGGTCATTCATGCATAGTCTTTTTCGTTGGTAAAATTATCTGGTAAGCTTACCTGAATTGCATCTTTCAATAATATAACCTCTTATCGCACCCTTCGCATAATCTCTTCAGAGCCGGTTTCCCTGTCGCTGGCACGCTTAATTTTACTATTTCCGAAATTATACGTATAAGTAAGTTTCAGTATTCGGGGTTCATATTTATAAACACTATAAATATTTAAATTATTTTGAGCATTGATCAGCAAGTTTCTTTCTGTAGCAGTCCAAAAAAGATCGGTGAAACTGAGTTTAATAGCACCATGCCCTTTCTGAATCTTTTTTTGAGCGCCGAAATCAAATGAGCCAAACGGTTTTGCCTGGGACAGACCAGAAAGACTTTTTGACTGATAAAATCCTGATAAAGTGATCATAAAAGAAGAAGGCAGGCGAATGCTTTGAACAGAATTGATTCTATAATAGTTGTTGTTGATCTTTATATTTTCTGCAAGATGTTTTGTTTGAATTTGATCGTTCACCCCAATGATATTATTCTCCATGCTCCACCACGAATTTACCTTAACAGGCAGGGATAAAAGGAAGGTAACATTATTCCTGTATTTCAGATTCAACGACGTAATTACCTGCAAATTTTTATCTGGTATTACTGTTGGCTCATATTGAAGAATGGCATTATTCTGGTGATTAAACTCTATAGAAAACATTAAACTCCTGTAGATATAGTTCAGCTTTAAAGCGTCGGCAATAGCCGGCTGAAGTGACTCATTTCCATAAAAATAAGTAGTGGGGTCAAGAAAGATAATAAAAGGGGCCAGATTAGTATATGCGGGTCTTGTAATTCTACGTCCGTACGAAAACTGCAACGTGTTATCAGTCGCGATCTTTTTTGAAATAAACAGGGTGGGAAACAAATTGCCGTATTCCCTTTTTATAATACTGCCTTTGCTTTGTAACCCCAGATCGGTAGTTGTATATTCATATCGCAAGCCGCCATTGACAGTAAACGTTTCATTGAAATTGATATCAGTTGAAGTATAAATAGCTGATATATTCTCACGCAAATAGGAAACCCGTGTAAAATCAGGGTTACCAACCCAATCGTTGTTGATCATTGTAGATAATGAAACATCATTCGTAAAATTTGAAAAAGTTCCCTTCGCCCCCAGCTCCCATCTAACTTTGCCTAACTTTTTTGAATAATCTATTTTGCCGACATAAATGTTTATTGGGGTTACTTTCTCTGCCTTCATTAAGGTATCCCCTGTCAGGGAATATTGAGGGTCGAAATATTGATAATTGTAATTGGTGGGATTCTGATCGTGATAATAGAGATAAATGAAGTCCATATTTATTTGCTCACTACCCTTAATCCTGTAATTAAGGTTCACATCCCCCATAATATTCTGCCAATGATTTTTTTCGGTATTATTTGACCTTATGTGAGATGAATTATTATTATTTGTGTCGATTTGCACATTATTCACAGCATTCATATGCCAAACGTTGTCGAACCCGGAGATCAAACCACTAACCGATATCTTATCATTCATGGTATAATCGAAACCAATACGACCATTGAAGTTCGTAATAACAGGGTCCCTGTCACTTACGGTAGAAGTTCTGATCTCATTGTCCTGAACCGGGGACAAACGATCATTAGTGAAATATTGATACGTATGATTACGACTAAAAGATACATCGCCGAATACATTTAACCGCTTCGACCGATGATTAAGATTTAGATTTAACCCGGTTTTATTCCCCCGGCCGTATCCTTCGGTCACAGAGAATGATCCATTTGTACCCAGGTCTGCGCTTTTATGCAATATAATATTGATGATCCCAGCATTACTCCCTGCATCATATTTGGCAGGGGGATTTGAAATCAACTCTATTTTTTCAATATTATTAGAATTCATCCCTCCGAGCATTTGCATAATTGCATCCAGCGGTTGATACGAAATTTTTCCATCGATCATTATTATAAGCCCTTCCTTTCCGTTAAGGGAGATTGAATTCCTTTGTTTGTTCACAATAACACCGGGAGAACGTTCCAGTACGTCAAGGGCGGTACCTCCTGCCATTACCGGATTGTTCTGTACGTTTACAATCGTACGATCAATCTTGTATTCATAGAAGGACTTATTTTTAACGACCTCCACGCCCTTTAAAACCTTAACATCTTCAATTAAGTGAATAACGCCGATATCTTTTGATTGAGTACCTGCAATTTTAAGAGGTATCTCAACCTTTTTATATCCACTTAAGCTTACAGAAATAGTAAAGTCTCCTTCTCCCGAGTGAGTAATAATGAAATTGCCGTTCTGATCAGTTACTGTACCTTTTATTATTGTGGTGTCATTTTTTTCCCTGAGCACAACAGTGGCAAAAGGAAGGGAAACGTTCCCGGAATCCAAAACTTTACCAATAATATTTGTTTGCGCATGAGTTGCAGAATAAAAAAACAACATAGTAAAAAGAGCAGGAAAGAGTCGTTTTACCTTCATAATATAGTCTAAGGTTTAGGAATAAGGTATTCAGATATTAAATAAAGAAATTGAATCGACGATTAATTACATTTCTTAAATCGAATTAATTGGCTCATAGATGAATTATTCGGAGCAATCAGACCAATGGGGAAATATTCGACTTCATAATTGTACCCTGAGCTTACTATTAAAGCCCAGTTAAGAAAATCTTCCTTGCTCCATTCAAATTTATGATCAGGATGTCGCATTCCATTAGCCAATAGATCTGTACAATAAATATTAAAGTCAGCATTGGGAGTAGATACAAGAAAATTATCCGGTTTAATAAACTCAAAGACTACTTTTTCGAGATCCGGAAGCTGGTCCTTTTCGAGGTGTTCAATCACTTCAACCATAATTACCGTATCATATGATTTAAATCTATCATCGAAAGAACAAATATCAGCATTAATTATTTCAATTTTATTTGAAATATCAACAGTGTTTCTTCGTTTAAGAGCTCCTTCAAATAAGGGAGTATCGATTTCCACACCTGTTATTTTGTGAAGTGCTTCATCATAAAACACTTTCAGTTTATTAAAAATAAAATCGCCTTCTCCACAACCAAGATCAATTATCTTACAGGAACCCAACAAAGATAATTCATGAGCAATAAGGCCATGCCGGATCTGATGTGGCGTCGTTATTTTCTCAGCAAACTGAAGAAATGCATATACCTGGGTAATGATATACTTTATGGGTGACCGCTTCCTGATTTTTACTGACTTACAACCAGGATAAAAATCACTTTCCGTTATTAGCACCTCATATCCTAATTTGCTAACAAACGCTTTTAAATAATGAATCTCTTCTTCTGTATTGAGGTCCAATATTGAGCATTCTATTTCAAACTCACTTTCCCACCCGAATAAATCCAATTGATCATTATCTAAAAAAATACTCCTAAATAGTGAATAGTAAGATTTGCTTAGGAGGGCAACCAGTTTATCAACTTCACTCTTGCTTTTTCCGGAAATTACAGGATGATCCTTTTCAAAAAAATGAATTTCTAAACAATTATCCAGGTAATGAGTCGAAATATCAGTGGCAATCCCCCTTCTATCAATTTTTTTTGGGGGCCCGGCCAAAGAAATATCTAACAGCGATTCCCAAATACGGGGTGGGGCATCATAAATCTTTATTGATAGCAACATTATATTTTATTAAACAAGAAGTTTATAAAAAGGGTTGGTCTGCCATGAATAACATAACAAAGATGGTTATTTGTATTTCTGCAAATACTAAATTTCGTTACAAGTTTATATAAAAAGTTTATAACAATAAAAAATATGATGCAACAAATAACATAAACCGAAAATAAGAGTTATTTTTTTTGTAGCGAATGACTTGTTATATTTTTGTTATAATAGATAAGTGTGCGGATTCAGGATATAACTGTGCAGAATTAGCAATAAGCGTGCAATCGAAGAATATAATCAGATTCAGTAATGTAAACAGTGCTTTTATGAATGAATCTGTTACATTTAAAATATTGTGGCTACGTTGAAGGTAAAACCCGCCAGTGGCTAGCATCCATAGATTGGCCGGAAATACCAGGAGTTTAGCGCTGTTAAAAAGATACTTCCTTATTGTGTTTCAAAATATATTGTGTACAGTCAACTTGGCCAGGACGGCAGGGTAACTTTAAAAAGTTCAAAAAGTAGACTTATTTCCCGATACAGAATTTACCGAACCTTGTTATTCAAATGCTTATAGTCCCGCTGGTACAATTAAGTCCGCGCTACATCGGGAACAAATCAGATAGTTCAACAGAATTCATCAAAGGTTAAGTAGCCTATATTTTGTAACCGCTGAATTAAAACGCAACACACAAATTGAAATCTTACCGCAACTGAAACTAAATAAATAATGTAATGCAGTGAATTATACCTATATTACATTCCTACCACTTTACTCCGTTGCTTCTTAAAGAGAAGCCAATCCAATGATGAAAATTTTAGCTTCTATTTCACAAGAAACTATCTCAGCGTTTTTTAAAGAATGGCTGCCAAAATAGATGAATATAGTAATAGAATCAACAGTTGCAGGGTATAACGAAAAGAATCTTTTAAGTGCCTGAAACACATCGAAACCAACAAGAACAGGTGAATTGTTACCTTGCTTTTTTCTGTTTTAGTGTCCTGCTTTTAAGCTAAAAGCTTAAGCAGTTTAAAACCGAGTTGGCTCATTATTGAGCTTCCTCTCAAATATATCAGGAATATAAATTAACATGAAGGTTACTTCCACTACGGTATCGGACATATTATCACGTTTACGGTTCAATTTTCTTAATGACAATACTGTGCGCAAATACGAAGAAGAGCCTTTTCGATCAGAACTCTATGCCTCAGATCAAATGGATCGTCATGGCAAAGTACTTGCGAAGTCTCATAAACTTCAAAAAGGAAAGTCTGCTGACCAACTATTGAAACGGTTGGAGGACAATGAAAAAGTACTGCGGGAAGTACGTAATCTTCTTGTTGAAAGTATAAAGAATGATAAAACCATTACACCCGCTTCTGAATGGTTGCTCGATAATTTCTACCTGATAGAAGAGCAGGTGGTTATTGCGAGAAAACATTTGCCTAAAGGATATAGTGAGGCCCTACCTTATCTCGCTGAAGGCATGTCCGCAGGAATGCCGCGGGTATATGATATTGTTTTGGAAATTATTGCTCACAGTGACGGCCGTGTTGACGTTAACAGCTTAACCCGCTTTGTTACCAATTACCAGTCAGAAACAAATCTTACACTTGGTGAATTATGGGCCATCCCCATTATGTTACGTTTGGCAGTCATTGAAAATTTACGCAGGCTTGCAGGCAAAATAGCCCTGGATGTAATTGATCATAATTTGTCTGATCATTGGTCGGATAAAATGATTGCTACTGCAAAGGACAAGCCCCAGGACCTGATTCTCATAATCGCTGACATGGCCCGATCAAAGCCTGTATTAGACAGTCATTTCATATCCTGTTTTACCCGCAAATTACAAGGTAATGGGCCTGCACTTGCATTACCACTTAACTGGATGGAGCAGCAGTTGTCTGTATTGGGAAGCAGCAGCAATGATCTTGTATTACAGGAAAATCAAAAGCAGGCAATCGATCAGGTATCTGTACGCAACAGCATTGGCACATTACGCTTCCTTGTATCCACAGACTGGCGGGAGTTTGTTGAAACACTCAGCAGTGTGGAACAAGTGTTTCGACAAGACAAAACAGGTACTTATCCCTTAATGGATTTTGCTACAAGAGATCGTTATCGCCACGTCGTGGAGAGGATTTCAAAATCGTGTGACCTGTCTGAAACCGAAGTAGCCCAAAACGCCATTAAATTAACATATCAAAAGAAAACCAATGATGCCTATTCCAAAAGAAAAGAACATATCGGCTATTATTTAGTTGATAAAGGCCTGAAAGACATGGAACATGTCTGTTGCATGCATTATACTCTGCGACTGAAATTAAGCCGGGTTGCAGGTAAAATGCCTGTGTTGTTATACATTTTTTCCATTTTTTTTCTGGCTATTGCTTTCGCAGGAGGATTATTTTATATCGCATTCGATTATGTTCATTACAATTGGAAAATTTTAACTGTTGTTGGAATTCTTTCTTTCATAGGGTGTCTACAGTTGTCGGTTTCGCTGGTCAATTGGCTTTCTACCCTTTTGGTACAACCACAACTTCTTCCGAAGATGGATTACTCGCGGGGGGTTCCTGCAGAATGTCGTAGCATGGTGGTAATTCCAACAATGCTTTCAAGCGAATCTTATATTGAAGAATTGATTGAGCAACTGGAGATTAGATATCTTTCGAACAGGGAAGCGAATCTGCATTTTGGTTTGTTGACGGACTTTATGGACGCAAAATCAGAAACGATGCCTGATGATGAAAGTCTGGTAGAATTAGCGAAGAAAAGAATTGAAGAATTAAATGAAAAATATACAACACCTGCGCCTGACACCTTCTATCTGTTTCATCGTTCGAGAAAATGGAATCCAATGGAAAAAAAATGGATGGGCTATGAACGAAAGAGAGGGAAACTATCTGCACTGAATGCTTTTTTAAGAGGACGAAACCGCAATGAATTTTCTTTGGTAGTTGGTGATCAGGGTATACTAACCAAAATAAAATATGTAATCACCCTCGACTCAGATACAATGCTGCCAAGAGAATCTGTCTGGAAATTTGTAGCAACAATGGCACACCCCTTAAATCATCCTATTTACGATTCCAATAAAAAAAGAGTGGTTGCCGGGTATGGAATTTTGCAACCCCGCGTGGAACCAGGTATACCGAAAACATCCGTCTCCCTGTATTTAAGAATGCAGGGCAATTTATCAGGCATTGATCCGTACACAAAAGCTTCTTCAGATGTGTACCAGGATCTTTTTGGTGAAGGTTCTTTCATTGGAAAAGGGATTTATGATGTAGATGTATTTGAACAGGCATTGGAAGACAGATTTCCGGAGAATCGTATATTAAGCCATGACCTGCTGGAAGGTTGTTATGTTCGTTCAGGTTTATTAAGTGATGTGCACCTGTATGAAGAAAGTCCTTCACAATATGAAATAGACGTAAAGCGGCATCATCGATGGATAAGAGGTGATTGGCAAATTGGTGCCTGGATGCTTCCTTTCATTTCTGATAGCAAAGGGCGCTTGATCAGGAACAGGCTATCAGCATTATCCAGATGGAAAATATTTGATAACCTCAGGCGAAGTCTAACACCACCTGCCTTAATCTTACTTTTATTAGTAGGGTGGTTTGAAGCTCCTTTTACCTGGTTCTGGACTTTCGTAGTTAGTATTACTGTTTTACTCCCTTTGATGACCGCGGCCGGATGGCAGTTGATTAACAAACCTAAGGATGTTACAGTCACCTCGCATTTTGTTGAAGTAGGAATTTCAGTACAGAATTTTTTAATCCGTTTCGTCTTCGATTTGGCAGTTCTTCCTTATGAAGCCTTTAAAAATATGGATGCAATTGTGCGTACAAACTGGAGGATGATCTTCTCGCACAAAAAATTATTGCAATGGACGCCTTATGCTGCATCCGGCATTCGTAGTGACAATCTACAATCTTCTTACGAAGTAATGTGGGTTACACCATTGTTATCCGTTATCACTACAATACTTTTAGCTTATATAAATGCCACAGCCTTATATGTTGCTGCACCTATACTTTTATTGTGGCTTGGTGCACCGGCAATTGCATGGCGTTTGAGTAAAAAAGAAACAGAAAAAAAACCGAACCTCTCCGAATCTCAATATCTATTTCTTCATAAATCGGCACGAAGAACATGGTTCTTCTTTGAACAATTCGTCAATGCGGAATCTAATTGGTTACCCCCCGATAATTTCCAGGAACAACCCATCGCTGTAGTAGCGCATCGTACATCTCCCACTAATATGGGCCTCTCATTGCTGGCAAATATTGCTGCATATGATTTTGGATATATAAGTGGAAGCGAAATGTTGAAAAGATGTAACAACACGATTTCAACAATGCTGAAGTTGGAGCGATACAGCGGACATTTTTATAACTGGTATGATACACTTTCGCTACTGCCGCTTCATCCGAAATATGTATCTACGGTAGACAGTGGCAACCTCGTTGGACACCTTCTCACATTAAGACAAGGGTTATTATCACAAATCCATGAACCTGTTTTTTCTAATAGAAATTATGAAGGGTTAGTGGCTACCGTGAAAATAGCAGAGGATATTTCTGATGGACATGATGCAAAGCAAACAGAAAAGATACTCGTTGTTTTAAACAGCATAATAGCTGAAAAAAGTAATTCACTGAGCGTTGCAAAACAACATTTGAATGAACTGCTTTCTTTAACCAACGAATTATCGCTGCTGTCGTCTAACATGGAATCTGAACTGAAAAAATGGCCGCTGAAGTTATTGCAACAAGTAAAAGGTTTGCAATGCGATCTTTTTCAGATCATATCATGGATCCATTTATTACCTGTTCCTCAATACCTTTCAGAACTCCACGCACTGGATGAAATTCCCACGCTGAATGATTTGCGCGATCATCCAGAATCGCTTTTAAGATCAATTGATTTGTATTTGCAGACGGAAAAGGATGCGCAAACTATCGATTGGTTAACCCAAATGCATGAATGCATTTCAAATTCAATTACTATAGCTGATGAAAGAATTCGTTCATTGGTTCAATTAGCTGAACAATGCGAAGAACTAAGCGAAGTAGAATACGATTTCCTTTATGAAAAGTCAACCAATCTCTTAAGGATCGGTTATAATGTTGAAGAACAGAGAAAGGACAATAGTTATTATGACTTGCTGGCTTCTGAAGCAAGACTTGGAATTTTTGTTGCCATAGCACAGGGAAAATTGCCACAGGAAAGTTGGTTTGCATTAGGAAGGTTGTTAACCAATTCAGGAGGCGATCCAATTTTGCTCTCATGGAGCGGTTCTATGTTCGAATACCTTATGCCACAGTTAGTAATGCCTTCTTACGAAAACACCTTATTATATCAAACCAATATGGCCACTGTAAAGCGGCAGATAGAATATGGTGCACAACGGGAAGTTCCCTGGGGTATTTCGGAATCCGGCTATAATTCAGTGGATGCTAATCTGAATTACCAGTATCGTGCATTTGGCGTACCGGGGCTTGGATTAAAACGAGGGCTTGAAGAAGACCTGGTTATTGCTCCTTATTCCTCAATGCTGGCACTGATGGTTTCGCCGCAAAAAGCATGTAATAATTTGCAAACACTATACAAACAAGGCTTCACTGGCGAATATGGTTTTTATGAAGCGATTGATTATACCCCAAGTCGTGTTCCAAGAGGAAGCACAAATAGTATTGTGCGCTCCTACATGGTACATCACCAGGGCATGAGTCTTCTTTCATTGGCATATTTATTACTCAATAAACCGATGCAGAAAAGGTTTGAATCAGAACTTCGTTTCAATGCAACCCTTTTGCTTTTGCAGGAACGTATACCAAGAACAACGGTTTTCTATGCGCATACTTCCGACATTATTGAAACAGGTATACCAGCAACCGACGTACAGGTAAGAAGCATTGGTTCGCCGAATACAAGATTGCCCGAGATACAACTTTTAAGCAATGGTCCTTACCAGGTAATGATAAGCAATTCAGGTGGTGGTTACAGCCGATGGAAAAATATGGCTGTTACACGTTGGCGTGAAGATGGAACCAAAGATGATCTCGGCATTTTCTGTTACATCAAAGATGTGAATAGTGGAAAATTCTGGTCCAATACACACCAACCAACTTTACAGGCCGCAAAAAGTTATGAAGCCATTTTCTCACAAGGTCACGTTGAATTTAGAAGAAGCGATTTTGGTATTCATACAAAGACAGAGATTGTTATTTCCCCGGAAGATGATACTGAATTAAGAAGGATAAGAATTACGAACGAAACACAATCGTTAAAAATATTAGAAGTGACAAGTTATGCAGAAGTGGTGATGGCTACACAGGCATCGGATGAAGCGCATCCTGCATTCAGCAACTTGTTTGTTCAGACCCAGATAGTTCGTGAACACAACACCATCTATTGCACGCGACGGCCACGTTCCGAAGAAGAAACTCCACCCTGGATGTTTCACCTGATGCATGTAAATGGAAGCGAGGTGGAAGATGTATCGTATGAAACAGACCGTATGCAATTTATCGGAAGAGGAAGAACATTGCAACATCCGCAGGCAATAGATGCTATTCTTTCAGGCAAGGAAGGCTCGGTACTTGACCCGGTTATGTCTATTCGGTACCGCATTCTTATTAAACCCAATCAAACGGCAACAGTTGATCTTGTTTATGGCATTGCAGATAATAAAGAAGCCTGTGAAAATTTGATGTTCAAATACCAGGACCGTTTTTTAAAAAATCGTGCATTTGAACTTTCATGGACACACAGCCAGGTGCTGCTACGACAGATTAATACAACAGAATCAGATGGGCAATTATACAACCGGTTGGCATCATCTGTTATTTATTCTAATTCAAATTTGCGTGCCGATGCTACGGTAATCCAAAATAATTATCGCGGACAGTCGGGACTGTGGAGTCACTCTGTTTCCGGTGACCTGCCTATTGTATTGCTTCATGTCTATGAGCAGGCAAGTGTGGAGTTGGTAAAACAAATGGTACAGGCGCATGCTTACTGGAGATTAAAAGGTCTCTTTGTTGATCTTGTGATCTGGAATGAGGATTATGGCTCCTACCGGCAATTTTTACAGGAACAAATTCTTGGTTTGATCACAGCAGAGGCTAATACACCCGGGCAGCAAAGGGTGGGAAATATTTATGTAAAATCTGCAGATCAATTGTCATCGGAAGACAGGTTGCTTTTTGAAAGCGTTGCTCGCATCATTATCTCTGATAACAAAGGCAGCTTATTGGAGCAGGTTACAAATCAAATCTCTGAAAAGCCGCTGCCTTCCTTGCTGGAAACAAAATTAATTTCTTTACCGGTACAACAACGTGCAATTTCATTACCCGATGATCTTTTATTTTTTAATGGAACTGGTGGCTTCACTAAAAATGGAAAAGAATATAAAATCATCATTGATAAAAATAACACCACTCCTGCGCCCTGGGTTAATGTGATTGCGAACCCGCAATTTGGGTCAGTAGTGTCGGAAAATGGATCTGCATACACATGGGCCATTAATGCCCATGAATACCGCATCACACCGTGGAGCAACGATCCGGTTAGTGATGCAGGGGGTGAAGCATTTTATTTACGTGATGAAGAAACAGGAACTTTTTGGTGCCCTTCACCATTTCCTAAAAAAGGAGATTCGCCTTACATAATAACACATGGATTTGGCTATACTATTTTTGAACATATAGAGAGTGATATTCATTCGGAGATGCTTGTATTTGTAGATAAAGACCTTCCCGTAAAATTTGTTGTGTTGAAATTAAAAAACGAATCAGGTCGCGAGCGAAAACTTTCCGCAATGGGATTTCTTGAAATTATTCTTGGCGATGTTCGATCTAAAACTAATGTACATGTATTTTCGGAGCAGGATAAAAACACTGGCGCACTTTTGTTTCGTAACAGGTATAACTCAGCATTTTCGGAACGTATCAGTTATTTTAAAGTGGAAGGCGGTTACAATTTCAGCTACACTGCAGACCGTTCAGAATTTATTGGAAGGAACCGGAGACTCGATGATCCACAGGCTTTGTACAGGAAAAAACTTTCAGGGAGAACGGGAGCAGCTCTTGACCCCTGTGGGGCACTGTATGTAAAATTTGATTTATTGAACGGTGCTGAAAAGGAAATTATATTCCAGATCGGAAATGAAAAGAACATCCAGGAAACAAATGCACTACTGCAAAAATTTGTCAACAGGGATGCAGTCATTCAATCTTTACAAAATGTAAAAGAGTATTGGCAGCAAATTGTCAGTGCTGTACAAATAACGACTCAGGACGCATCTTTGAATGTATTAGCCAATGGATGGCTTATTTATCAAACCGTAGCATGCAGAATATTTGCCCGCAGCGGATTTTATCAATCAGGTGGGGCCTTCGGATTCAGGGACCAGTTGCAGGATGTGCTGGCTTTGCTGCACACGCAGCCTGCCATGGCGAGAGAACAAATATTATTAAGTGCGTCAAGGCAATTTGCCGAAGGTGACGTGCAACATTGGTGGCATCCCCCTGAAGGCAGGGGCGTTCGTACACGTTGTTCCGATGACTTGCTATGGCTTCCCTTTGTTGTGTCACGGTATCTTTCAGTTACCGGTGATTTAGATATTTTACAAACGCAGGTTGGTTTTCTTGACAGCCGCCCATTGAATGAAGGAGAAGATTCGCTTTATGATTTGCCTGTGACTTTGAATGCAACGGGCACTTTGTATGAACACTGTGTTCGTGCAATAAAATACAGCCATCGTTTTGGCGTGCATGGTTTGCCATTGATTGGCGCAGGAGACTGGAACGATGGTATGGACCGTGTAGGGAATAAAGGCAAAGGCGAAAGTGTGTGGCTTGCATTTTTCTTCTACGACGTTCTTACAAAATTTATTTCTATTGCAACAAGGAATGGAGATGATTTGTTTGCAGAGGCATGCAGAAAGGAGGCCGCAATTCTTCAATCTAACATAGAAAAATCAGGGTGGGATGGTGAATGGTATCGCCGTGCGTATTTTGATGATGGTACTCCGTTAGGTTCAAAAGAAAATGTTGAATGTCGTATCGATGCTATTGCCCAAAGCTGGTCTGTATTATCTGGTGCAGGAAATGATGAAAGAAAAAAGATGGCAATGAATGCGCTCGACAAATTCCTGGTTAAAAGAGATTTGAAAATAATTCAATTACTCGAACCGCCGTTTGACGCCAATGGCCCTAACCCAGGTTATATACGGGGTTACGTACCAGGGGTAAGAGAGAATGGAGGCCAATACTCGCATGCCGCCATCTGGGCTCTTATGGCCTTTGCAACACAAAAGAACCATGAAAAAGTATGGGAATTGTTCAGCATGATACAACCCATACAACATGCTTTAGACCAAAATGCAGTACAAGTGTACAAAGTAGAACCTTATGTGATGGTTGCAGATATTTATGCAAACGAATCACATGAAGGAAGAGGCGGATGGACATGGTACACCGGTTCTGCAGGATGGATGTATCAGTTTATCATTTCCTCTTTGGTTGGAATTGAATTGAAAAAAGATCAGTTGATATTCAATCCGTGTTTTCCGCACGAATGGCCTTCCATAGAAATACAATACAGGTATGGTCAGTCAATGTACCATTTCACTGTTTTTCAATTACAGGTAAATGAAGAATCATGGTGGAAGGGTGAATCCAGCGAAGGGAAAGGTAATACAATACAACTAACTGATGATGGAAGGGAACATCGGTTTAAAGTTCACATTCAATCTTAAATGAGTATTTCGTAACAGAATGAAAACGACTTGGTAAGAAGCTTTGCCTATGTCCGGATTTCATTATCAGCCAGTCACATACCATTATTTCCCGATACAAAACTTACTAAAAATATAATCCAACTGATCCTCCGTTGTTATCTCCCCGGTTATCTCACCCAAGTAATGCAGGCATCTACGTATGTCAAGAGCCACCAAATCCCCCGGAATCTTATTTTCAAGACCACTACGTATATCGCTTAACGATTGCAACACCTCCTGCAAAGCATGATAGTGCCGCGCATTCGTAATAATCGTATCATCCGCCTGAACCTTCCCCTGCAATACCTGATCGACCAGCTTTTCTTTCAACACTTCTGTATGCAGGTTCGCTTTGGCTGAAATAAAAATAATACCAGGGATGGCAGCAAACCGACTACGCCATTCTGACTCAGGGAGAACGTCGGCCTTATTACCAACAAGCAGGTATTTGATCTTTTTGGCTTCCAGTTCGCCAACGGTTTGCTGCAGCTCCTTTGCTGTTATTTCGCTTACATCGAACAGGTAGACGACCACATCGGCCTGCTCCATTTTGGCAAGCGCTTTTTCCATACCAATGCTTTCAATTACATCATGGGTATGTTCACGAATACCGGCGGTATCTATTAACCTGAATAAAATGCCATCTATATTCAATACTTCTTCAATAGTATCACGGGTGGTGCCGGCAATGTCGCTTACAATAGCACGGTTTTCGTTGAGCAGCGCATTGAGCAGCGTGCTTTTTCCGGCGTTGGGTTTACCAATGATGGCTACGCTTACTCCATTCTTAATTACATTTCCTAACTGAAAAGAAGAAGCCAGTTGCTGGGTAGTATGTTGTGCTTCATCAAGCAGGGCATATAACTGAGTGCGGTCGGCAAATTCCACATCTTCCTGAGAGAAATCAAGCTCGAGTTCTATCAATGCCGAAAACCGTATCAGGCGGTCACGCAGATCTTTTAATTTGTCTGAAAAACCACCGCGGATATTGTGGAGGGCCGTTTTGCGCGATGCCTCTGTATTACTTGCAATAAGGTCGGCAACAGCTTCTGCCTGTGCAAGGTCCAGTTTGCCATTTAAAAATGCCCGCTGGGTAAATTCACCCGGTTTGGCCAAACGGGCTCCCTGATGCACACAGGCCTGAATGATCTGCTGCAATACATACGGCGAACCATGGCCTGAGATCTCTACCACATCTTCACCAGTATATGATCTGGGCCCTTTGAACAGAGAAACCACTACTTCATCCAACACCTTTCCATTGTCTTTTAAATAGCCCACATGCAGGGTATGGGAAGCCTGCTGCATAAGGTCTTTGGCAGGAAACAACCGATCAATGATCTGAAATGCCTGGTTACCGCTTAGCCTTATAACGCCAATAGCGCCGATGCCCTGGGGTGTAGCCAATGCAACTATCGTATCGTCCCAACCTGGTATTTTGCCCTGCATAATGGTATTTTATCAATTAACAGGGTGCAAAAATACAAAAAGGTGAGCCGCCAATGAAAGGCAACTCACCCGATGACCCTATTTAGAATTACAATGAGCACTACAGCATAAAATACGTTTTGAAATTGCTTACTCAGAATCACCCAATTTGAATCCTACAGGCTGGTTCTTATATGACTTTACCTGGCGGCCATTCTGTACAGCCGGCGTCCACTTACCACTCTTTTTAATTACACGAATAGCTTCTGCACGCAATTCCTGAGGACCGCTAACGGCTGTTACATCGCTTACATTACCATCTTTATCTACTACGAACTGAACCAGCACTGTGCCCTGAATACCATTATCCATTGCATCCTGCGGATAGTTGAGATTCTTGTGCAGGAAACGTGCCCACGCTGCCATACCACCGGGGTACATCGATTCAATTTCTACCTTGGTAAATGTTCTATCCCAGTCTTCTTCTTCTTTCTTAGGGGTTTCAATAATACCTGTGCCGGAATTATCTGCTGGCGGTGCAATAATACCATCATCTTTTACCCCTTCCTGATTCATGTTGCCGATCTTAGTATCTTCCAGCTTTTCTACTTCGGGAGGTTTTTCATCCGGTTTTACTTCATCATCTTTCACAATTCTGGGTGGAGTAAACCTTGCCATCTCTACTTTGGGTGGTTCCGGCGGTTTGGGAGGCGGTGGAGGTGGCACTTCAGGCCTTTCTTCGGGTTGCTTAATATTCTTCAACTCTATATCATCCGCCAGTACAATTTTGGCATCGCTCTTCTTTCCCAAAAAACCTGAGGCCAGGTAACCTGTAAACAGCAGGATACAAAGTGATCCCATCATGAGTAGTGACTTTACAAGCCGCCTGTTGTAGGTCTTGCGTAAATCGTAAGCGCCATAATCCTTGTTGCGGCCCTCGAATATTATGTCGAGGACATCTGCAGTGAGAATGGTTGAATTTTCCATGGCTATACTTTATAAATGAGATGCACAACCTAAATTATTCCATAAGAATAAAGTGGCAATTTGAAAATTAGTTATCCTGTAAGCGAAAAATGATCGGTTGCCTTTTATATGATTTTACTTTGCGTCCGTTTTGGATAGCAGGCGTCCATTGTCCGCTTTTCTTAATTACACGAACAGCTTCTGCACGCAACTCCTCAGGGCCACTGATAGCTTCTACATCGCTTACATTACCTTCCTGATCTACAATGAACTGTACTACAACAGCACCTTGTATTTCATTATCAATAGCTTCCTGTGAAAAGCGAAGGTTCTTGTTGAGAAATCGCTGCCATGCAGCTACTCCGCCGGGATATTCTGAAGGAATTTCTACTTTATTCCAAATCACGTCTTTATCGTCATCTTCTTTTTTGGGAGCTTCTATGATCCCTTTGCCTGCAACATCTCCCGGAGGAGCTATAAAATCACTGGGGTTATCAACTCCGTCGGTAGTGAGGTTACCAATTCGAACATCAGTGAGATCGGTATTAACAGGCGGCCTTTCACTTTCAGGTATCTCTTTCTCGTTTACAATTCTGAAAGTAACATCTCTGATCGTTTTTACCTGCACCTGCGAAGCGAGTGGTTTTGCAGCAGGTGGAATTACTACTTTTTCTCTTTTTTCTTCCTTAATGCTTTCAAGCTTCGGATCTGGCCCGATATCAAATACAACGACCCTTTCAGCTTTTTTACCGGCGAATGTAAAACCGATAAACAATAACAGCATTACCAATAACATAACAGTTATAGACAACGCTAAACGTCGTTTATACGAACGTCGAAGGTCATAAGCACCGTACTCTTTATTACGACCATCGAAGATGATATCGAGTACGTCAGCGGTTAGAATGTTTGAAATTTCCATGGCTATATTTTTAAATGAGATGTATAGCCAAACAAATTCCATAACAAAAGTTAGCAAGTCGGAAAGTCCGGAAGTCAGAAAGACACTTTTATTAAGATATATTTCTTTCGGGCCGAAATAAAAAAATCCCCTCCGTTATGGAGAGGATTTTATAATCTGTTTATTAACTAATCGTATTATCCTTCTGATTCGAGACGGAATACGATCGGCTGTTTCTTGTACGATTTTACCTGGCGACCGTTCTGTACGGCAGGAGTCCATTTACCACTCTTCTTAATTACACGAACAGCTTCTGCACGTAATTCGTTGGGACCACTGATGGCTTCCACATCACTCACGTTACCTTCTTTATCCACGATGAACTGTACTACTACAGCACCCTGAATTTCGTTATCGATGGCTTCCTGCGGATAGCGCAGGTTTCTGTTCAGATAACGTTGCCATGCAGCTGCACCGCCGGGATATTCAGACTCGATTTCCACCTTGGTAAAGGTTTTATCCCAGTCTTCATCTTCCTTTTTAGGTGCTTCCACAACGCCCTTTCCGGCATCTTCAGAAGGAGGAGCAACGATACCTTCATCTTTCACACCTTCCTGATTCATGGTACCGATCTTGGTCTCTTCCAGTTTTTCCACTTCTGGTGGTTTTTCTTCCTCTTTTACTTCCTCATCCTTTACGATCTTGGGAGGAGTAAATTTGGCCATTTCCACTTTGGGTGGTTCCGGTGGTTTTGGGGGAGGAGGTGGTGGTGGTTCCTCCTTTTTCTCTTCCTGCTTGATTTCTTCGAGCTGCACGTCCTGCACAACCAC
>Ga0105239_10000582_pt1 | contig 52209 bp, 41 predicted proteins | sample KBSC44metaG_FD_92761 | JGI IMG/M metagenome (GOLD analysis project Ga0105239, IMG submission 92761) | Corn rhizosphere microbial communities from Kellogg Biological Station, Michigan, USA - KBS C4-4 metaG | ecosystem: Host-associated > Plants > Roots > Rhizosphere > Soil | place: Michigan, USA...
CGACGTCGCCTGCCAGCGACAGATCGTGGAAGAACTGCACGCGGGGGAACAAGGTGCGCGCGACCTTGCCCAGGTTGAGGATGGCATTGCCGCCCATGCCCAGCGGGCCGAGCGGGAGGAACGAGCTCACAACCACCTCGCGCGGCGGCAGCTTGTGCACCGCCAGCCGATGATAGTAGACGACCAGGATTGTCATGGCGAAGGGTGTGGACATGCCCCACATCACGTAGCTGGCGATCAGCGTACCGAGGGCCGCTTCTTCTCGACCAGCATCGGCGAGTAGCAGCGCCTCGGCGACGATGGCGCCCGTGTTGGCCGCGACGATCGTGGCCGCGACGGGCAGCAATTGCACGGCGGTAATGCGGTCCAACTCCTCGCGCTGCGCTCGGCTCATCAGCAGGAACGGCAGGCTGAGGGTGACGGCCGCGGCGACGACAGCGTCGACCATCCACGCGGCCCAGGCGAACGTCGCGCTCCAGGCGCCCCAGTACGGACAGCACAGGAACACCCAGCTCGATACCAGGGTCGCGAAGCCCATGGGGATCGTGCCCAGGAACAGCGAGTTCGTCGGGTCCGCGATCATCACACCCCAGATTGATGGGTAGAGCGTGTAGCGGAGCACGGAGGCGAGGAAGAGGAGGCTGAAGAGGAGCGTGTTGAGGATAAAGAACGCCACAGACAGCCAATATAGCCAGGATGCCTTGAATGGGATGGTGATGAGGAGGAGACTCACGACCCCCGTCCCCATCGTCACGCTGAACCATGACGGGGAGAGGTTCCGCACCACTCGTCGCCATCCCACATCGTATTTCGTCCGCGGCGTGCTTCTCCTTCCGAGAGGTGCTGTTTGCTTGTCCGCCGCTCGGTCTGAAGCTGACGTCGAGGTGGATGCTGTGACGACGACCATACCACCGTCTGATCTGCCGCGTTCGAGTTCAGGTCTGGAGACAGCCTGATTGGCGGGCACTGTCATTCCCGGATTTTCGGGTGTCATGGTGGCACAACGCTGCTCGTTTTTTCCTTCTTTTATCATGTCCGTGTTTCTTATAGGGCGCGCGGCCTCTGCGGAAAAGGGAATAAACCAGTACCTAAGGGAAGTAGACGAGCGGCCGCAAGGGCTGGCTCACGTTAAGAAAGGAAGGGAATAGGAAAGATCACCTGTTGCTCTGGTTTTCACATTTCATAAGAACTTACCTTTTTCTACTTTTAAGAAAAGCTTGACGACTCAGCTCAGTGAGGAATCTACGGGCGTCCTAGCTCCCGCTGGCAAGTGGGTGTCTTTGAATGATCGATGGGGCACTGGAAGGGGAGACACCCGGAGAGATTTGACTTTTGAATGACGTCAGCAGGACTTGAAGCTCTCCATGACCAATCATCGTGAAGGATGAAGTGCGGCGAGGCTTTTGACCGGAGATGTTCCCGGTCATGTTTCTGTGCGAGATACACCGAGTCATCGAGCAGAGCAAATTGAAGGTGTAGAATTCGGGTTCGTGCATTAAGAACGCATAGGAAGGGATAATGCGGAAAATGAAGATGGCAAGTGCAGAACTCCTTTTCTAAGCATGTTAACCTAGTTCAAGGCTTTCAAAGTCGTCTCCTCCGTCGACTTTGTCGCCACTTACGGACTCGCTGGTAGCATCATCATCCTCATCACCGACCAGTGGCACGAATCGAAAGTCAACGAAAGCCACACTCCCCGGAGTTGGAGGCGCACCAAGAGGCCCATCACTATCGCCTCGACGTCCCCCATTCATGACGGCCGCCCCATCACCGAGATCGATCATGAATTGTAGACTAAGCACTCCTTGTTGATCTTGTCGGATACTGACTTTAGACGCCAATGCCATAGCTCTTCCAGCACGTTTGATCATTTCAAACTTGTAACGTTGTCTGACCCTACCACGGGTGCTGGGAGGAGCAGCAACTGAAAAATTCTCGGTTACTAATGGCTGTTTTCTTCCTCTAATCCCACTAGGAGTTGGTTCGTTCTTAGATTCCGGTAAGAAATCCACAGTACTGTCACCAAATGGGCCACCTTCCCCCTCCAATGCAAAATATGGAGCCAACTGATTTGAGGCAGTGAGCACAAGAGCCGAGGGATTTGTACCTGATAATTCAATAATGGCATCATGGAGCCAGGTGCTTCTCATAATCGCTTTCAAGCACAGTCTTTCTCGATCAAGTGGGATTCCTCCATCATCGTCGTACTCTCCATGAACTTCATAGGTGTTCATTTCGCAGGTAGTTGTTACAGAACCTTCCTGAATAGTGATAGCAAGGGGCGATCCTTCTTCTTGATATGTTATCCGACAGGTCCCTGCCAGTGATAGAGATGGCGCGCTGAAAGCGTTTCCATATGAACCCGAGAAGCCTCCATTTGGATTTCGAGATGAGGAATTTACATCAGAAATGCCAAAGATTTGCAATGTTTCTAGTAAAGCGACTATTGAGATTGAAAACGTCGGCAGGGCATCCTGTTCATCATTGACATTTAATTGATAGGACGAGAATAGAGCTTTGTCCAGAAAAGTAAGGCCTTGCACAACTCTAGCGTCTTCGACGGAGAAACGTATTCCTGAATGAGTGATTTGTACCTCAGCTCGTCGAGAAAAGGCTATACATCGAAGCAAGAGATGCAACTGCCTAGCCGATGTAGATATGGCTGTGAAGATCGGCGGTCCAGCCATTTAGAGCAATCAAGCGTTCGTCAAGTACTTTTATTCAAGGGCGCATGCTGGCCTTCGAAGTCTCATACGTACACCCCTACTCCGCAGATTGTGTAGACCGCGCCGAATCTAATCTAGGTCAGACTTTTGAGATATTGTACAAGCGAATCGGGACATACCCAAATGCGAGGGAGGCTGGGATGCCGAAGACAGGTACAGAGATAGGGGATCGGTCTTTGGCAGAGTCAGTTTTTTGTGATTTACCGTGGCTATGCGGAAATACTTACTCAGTCCAAAGAGAATCGTGAGGACAAGACCTAATCCGCCTTTAGCATTCATTCATGGCTAGCGATGCGTACTACGGCTTTCCTTACCAATGAGTAAAAGGAGGAGTCCTATGGTAAGCTGGCTGTCCTTGCCGACAGTAGGATGGAACGGGCTGCTCGCAGCTGCTTGCCAGACTTCGTAAAGAGACATGAACGCAAATGGGACGTGATATGGGGGAAGCAAATTGCTAGATTCAGACAGATAGGTATAGGTAGGCCCAGCGGTAACTGCAAATGATCTCAACGTGGGTTGACTCAAATTATGTGTTCATGGATTCATGCAAAGTACAGGTGGTCACTCCAATGCCATGGTTGCAGGTAGTCTAGTATCGGAGAAACCGCGCCAAGAGAAACCAGCACAAACCGTATTAGCTACAAAAGATGTAGTTGGTTAATTAATATCACGAGTGTTGATTAGGTAATAAGACACGTCTGTCTCACCACCTGGGTGCCACCCATCACCACTCAAGCTGTCAACAACGGGCACTCCTTCCCTTCCAACATGGGTATTTTACTATGTCTTCAAAAGTGCTCGCAGCTACAACTCAATCCATGTCAGAAGGGGACCTTTTAGCCCAGGTTCAATCATGTTCGACGATTGTGTCAAACTCAAGATTTAAACTTCGGGTGGCTTCAATCAGATGAGAGGCCGTTCCTTGCTCCCTGTGGGTGGGCAGAACCCCTTGGACCATCTCAAGTAGTAGGTATCAATGAACTATCATGATCTCTTCTTCACTACTAGCAATGTGCCCCCGACAGCTCCCCGGACTCGCTCCTTTCCCTTCTCAACCCCGGCTTCGTGCAACAACCCTTCAATCTTGCGCCGAAGCATTCTAAGAGGATCAAGCTCGGTGCCTACAACATCGGGATGTGCCTGATGCCAACGTGTTTGTGGGCTAGTAGTGGCCCACATCTTCTCAAAGCTGTCCAAATCTAACTCTGGCTCTCCAACAATGAAGTCGTCTCCAAAATCCCATTCTTTTCGTATGAAAGCACTCTCGTCAAACTCAGGAACCGATTGTGGCAAAGTCCACGGAAGCAACAGATCACGGTACCGATTCTTATTAAGCAAGTTTCCTGGTTCGAAATAGGGTTTCAAGTACTGTTCTTCGTACTCATCCATGGCAGCCTGTATGGCCTTAGCATTGGGTAACTTGGGATCAGTCCGAGGCTCGCCGGTAGTCCATATTGCCACACTTCCGCCAGGCTTGAGGACTCGCGCAGCACTATGCCAGAACCTTGACATGTCGAACCAGTGCGCAGCGGTAGCGGCAACAATGAGGTCGACGCTCGAATCCTGTATAGGTGGCAAAAGGTTTGATCCAAGTTGTTGTGCATCGGATATCTCAAATCGGACTGCCTCGGAAGTCGATGTTGATCCACCAAGCGCGCGAGCCATTGATATCATCCCTTGAGATGGGTCAAGGCCAATAGCATGCTTGAAATGCATACCGAGCTGTCGAGTGGCATTCCCAGGGCCGCAACCAATATCGATCAGGGTATCGAGTTGCCCCCCGGTTGAAGTGTGAGAGTTGAGCACGGTTTGATAGACATTTGGGTGATAGTCTCGGCGAATCTGAGCATAGGCTTTCCCTTGCTCGTGATTGTACGAAAGAAAGGTCTTCTCCTTTTGGAAGGTAGGGGCAGCAGATTCGACCTCAGACATATCGAATAATATTTCCTTCTGACCTTTACAAATGATTTATGAGTGAGAAGGTTTGGGCAAATCTGTATTCATTCTACAACGACAGCTGGGCTACCAGAATATATATTCCAAGTCTTCACTTCATCAAGCCGCCAATGGGAGGGGTGTCATATCCCGCACTATGCCTATTGCAGGGGACCAGAGCGAGGCCGAAATGCCGAGCACTAGTTAATGTGGGTAATCCTATGATTCAACCGTCTTCTATCATCATTTAGGAAGTGAATCACCGGCCATGAGTTGAGCACAGCTTTCAGCTAAATACCCCTCCTATTGCACGAAATGGGCAGTCGTGTATACCGGTACTGATGGTACTCCCACAAACCTCTTGCTTACTACGAATCTGCGGAGTGACTTCGTTCCGAGGATGGTTTACTGTGGGGCTCTGAGCAAAGGCTGCGAACAATGTCGCAAACGAAGGATTAAGGCATGTTGCAATCTGGACATCTGAAATTTGGGTAAATGTGAATTGCCGCAGGCTAATCATTTCTCATAAACAGTGTGACCAGCGAAAGCCGGGTTGCTTGAAGTGCGAGAAATCTCGCCATCACTGCCCAGGGTATCGTGATCTCCATCAAGTTCTGTTCCGAGATGAGTCAGAGCGTGTCAGGCAGAGAGCTCATCAAACCCAGCTGACGCGGTCCGATCCAGACCCAGGAGGAGCGCGTGCCGGCGATCTTGTACAGGGCTTGGAGTCTCTGTACCCTGCTACAGCCTTCCTTGCTTCACGCCCCGCACGTGCACTGTCTCACTCCCTTAGGGAACTTGGCATGAACTTCTTCTTTACAAGATATACATTCACCCAACCGCCTTTCTCTCATGGATACTCTCAGTGGCTAACCCAGTCATGCTTTGGACCTGCCCCAAATCACGCCCTGCAAGCAGCAGTTGAAGCTGTTGGTACAGCAGCATTAGCCAACGTCTTTCATGCCCCGGGTGCTGCGGCAAAGTCAAAGAAGCAATATAGTTTGGCCTTGATGTCAACTAAAAAGGCATTGAACTGCCCAGTTCAGGCACTTGCAGATGAAACAATGATGGCAATTATTCTCCTTGGGCTTTTCGAGGTACATCTGAAAGAGCCTGTATTTCTGAACGCTTGTATCTTACTCATTCGTTCACAGACGGTCACCTTTGAAAATTGGGATCACTACCAAGGATGGGAGGCCCATGTCCAGGGGGCCACAGCCTTACTCGAATTAAGGGGGCGAGACCAATTCAACACCGAGCGTGGCGGACAGCTCTTCATCCAACTACGGTCCCAGATAGTGAGTCTCGCTTTCCACTCACTTTCTAAATGAGAAAGCTCATGAACCTCTACAGCTTTCAACCTGCATGCAACGCCATATCCCGGTTCCGAAAATTTTGGCGCAAATGTGGGTCACCTTTTACACATGCAAGACTAGGAAATGGTGGCAGCGACGTAATCTTGTTACTTCGAATTCCATTTGTGAGATAATATTCCGTTTAGTAAACCTTCGTGCAGCATTACGAAATGGTGAAATCACAAAGTCACAGATAGTCATTGAAACCGCGATGGGGATCGACAATGAATTAGTCAATTGGCGGTCAACTATGCCGCCCGAGTGGGAATACAGCGCAGTCGATTCTCTTGACAATTTCGGCGGGATTGCCCATACATATCCGAATCTGTGGGTGGCGGAGGCTTGGAAGAATTGGAGGATTTTACGCATTCTCGCCAACCAAATGATCTATGAAAACGGGGCTGGTTCGAGCGAGCCAAACGATGAAAACATTTCACGGGCGCTCTCGGTGATTTGCCAATTATCTACAGAGCTTTGTATCTGCTGTTCCAACTTCATGGGCACTCCACGTAAGTTTCCTCCCTCTGGGTTTTCGGTTTGGCCACATTTGTCAATCAACAACAAATCGGCAGTACACTATATCTTCTAGCTGACTGGCTGCTTTCTGCTTCTATTAGGGGCTCCCACACTCATCGAGCCGCTATATCTCGTCGCGATGGAATCTTTGAATCCCCTCGAGCTGCGATACTTTGCCGTTGAGCAATTACGTTACATCGATATGAGCATGGGCATTCGACATGCTAGCTTGCTCGCAAATATGGCACATGAAAGCCTCATCAGTACTAACCCTGAGTATGATCTACCAAATTCTGTGGCTGCGATTGGTTCTGCTATGAGCCCATCCCTGATTCCAGCCATCTCCCTTGCGTGAATGGCCTACTGGGCCCAACCAATTCAATTTGAAGGATGGCTGTCAGGGGCTTGACGGTTTGAGATCCTGTTAATCCTCCACGGGGAAGTGCTTCTGTACGTGTTGATACGGCACACCAAGCCCATTCGAGGTGATTCTTGACGATACAGAGTGAGTGGCGATGAATAAGAACCATTATTTGAATAACGCTAAAAAAATATCTAAAGGTGATCAACAATCCCAACTGGCTGGCCACCGTATGCTCAACCTTTTGAGGTCTAAAGTATATACAGTAACCTTGACTGCATATCTCGCCATCTTTCACCAGTAACATCACAGAACCGCTGCCTCTATTCAATGTCCCAAATCTCGTCTTCATCTTTCCTCATATACGGCACCGGCAGATCCGGCGACCCCTCGAACCTCTCCTCCGTAATGGTCACACCGTTGCCTAAGAATGCGAAAATATTACTCTGGTCCCTATACTTGAGTTCAAAATGCTCAAAACGAGGCCTTTTCATGAACTTCAGGTGGTGGAACAGACTGCCAGGCCAGATATGCACCCTGCCGTCGGGTTTGTTGTCCTTGTACCAACTCCGACAATCCTCGGCCCAGACGGAGTGTTTCCGGTGCCAGGCGTCCATATATAGATTCAACTGGGTGGTAACATCCTGACGTGGGGCCATGGATTTGATGTCGTCTTCTTGCATCTTGCGGCAGCACTGTATGATGTACTCGGTTTGCACCTCATGCGATGGGAGGATGCAGCCCTGGCCCCAGTTCCCTCGGGGGCCGTTGACGACGAAATAGTTCGGGAACCCGGGTACACCGACCGACGCATAGACTTGGGGATCTTTCTGATCCTGCATTACTTGGCCGTCTGTGCCAGTGATGCGGAAATGCGGTAAATACTGCACGTTGAAGCCCGTGGCGCATGCGAGGATGTCAACCTTGTGCTCAGTGCCATCCGCCGTCACCACACCTGCGGCCGTCACCTTGACGATTTCATCGAACACTGGACTGACATTTTCCTTGCAAAGACTTTCCAGGTACCCCTCGCCTGGCGTCAAGCGACGGCAACCAGGACTCCACTCCGGGATGAAATGCGCCTTGAGATCCTCTCGATCCCCTAGTTTCGTCGACATGCTATCCTGCATCAACTTCTTCGCGGCGATATTCAACTCCGATCCACGATAGAACATCTTGAACCCACCCACGACCGACCGCTCAACATCCTTCCGATATTTTAACAGATAATCAGGATCGTCTCTGAACCGCTGTTTCTCCTTCTCGGTATACTGATGCTTTCCAGCCGCATTCGGCTCCATGGCGTCCGGATCAGCCTCTTTATTCGACACATTCGCGCCAAATTGTGGACCGATATACGTCTTATTGCGCATAAACACCGAGACATGCTTCGCCGTCTCAGCAAATTTTGGCAGCATCTGAATCGAGCTGGACCCGGTGCCGATGAGCGCGATCGTCTTGCCAGCCCAATCGATCTTCGTATCCCAGGCGGCGGAATGCGCCAGCACTCCTTGAAAATCATGCAAGCCCTCGATGACAGGCCACTTCCACTTATTGACGACGCCAGAGCCGTTCACGATCACGTCACACGTGTCGGTGAAGGTGGTGCTGTCCTTGCGCTTCAAATCGACGGTCCAGTTACTCTTCTCCTCGTCCCAGGTCGCGGAGACCACCTCGGTGCTCAGCTGGATGTACTTCTCAACGCCGTACTTCTTCGCGAACTTGAGCATGTACTCTTGGATCTCGTCCGAGTATGAGTAATAGCCAGACCACTCTGGATTTGGCTCGAATGGAAACGTGTACGTGTGCGCCGGGATATCGCACGCACAGCCGGGATATCTGTTCTCCCACCATGTCCCGCCTATAAATAAATATGGAGAAGCGCTTAGCAGACGTCTTGAATTCCCCGCCAGCATTCCAGCTAGCCATATAATCATACACATATATCTATGACATATATGACATACCTAAAACCTCATTCTTCTCATAACACACCAGTTCATAATTCTTCAGCTGTTTCTCCGCCTTGTGCGCGAAGATCAGCCCCGAGGCGCCTGCGCCGACGTGAATGATGCGTAGAGCCCGTGACGTGCACTGCGGATAAGACGGGACGTCCTCGTCCGTGTACACGGGCGTCTCTATCGTTGATAGCTTATTAATCATGCTGAAACACGCGACACGCTCTTGGTCTTGAGAAGAAATCCCGAATTGAGGTTGGTGTAGTTGTGGTTCTGGGGACGTGGAAAGGAGAGACTGAAGTACGCATTGTAATCTTGATAACGCCGCTGGAGGCCTACCGCTTGTACTTGTATTCATTGACTGGACACTCAAATTACGAGATTGCCGTCAAGGCGCATCCATCAATCGACTTAATGGGTAGGGACTGTATGACTCGAACCATCTCCATGTCTCGGTAAAGAATCGGGGAGGGGAGTGCGATCCATCAGACGTTGCCCGAGCTTGAAACTCTGCACTCCATTCATGCATGCGCGATGTTTGTACCGCGGCTCGAAGCCAGCATCGCTCCAAGTCCCGCCGGTACCTAGGACAGGAAAGCGACAGAGTCATGGACTTTCGAGTCGTTGCAGCCGTTCCAATCGCCTCTCTTGGGGACCCTTCCACCCAATCAAGATGCCTTTTCCGCATGGGGTAGATGCCGCGGGGGAGGGGTTCGGGAATCCCTCCCAGCAGAGCAAGGCTAAGGCACCTCATGTGTTTCTGGCCCTGGCATTGGGAAGCAATATCCTGACTCGTATGTGTAGGTCAGGACTTATGCAGGAATAGGATGATCGTCTGGAGGGTTTGTCAGCTTGTTTCGAGTTTTGGCTTTGTATCATACCTAGGTGGATGCCTAAATACCGAGTAGCGTTGAACATGTTCATGATTCCGTTGATCCTGTACTCCCTACGAGTACAAGTAGTCTAGTACTGTCATACTGATGGCCTTGGCTCCTTGCCCCTGCCTGAGTGACGTGCCAGAGTGGCAGGCGGGCGCTCAAGAAATGCCAAACTGCATACCTAACTACTGGTAGGTACTCATAAGGTGTCGCAACCAACCAAGCAGTCCAGCGGTCTGTCTCCAGAGACGATTGTCGAGATACTCCACCATAAGTACGGAGTATCAAGTACTTCAGCCTGATGAGGAATAAGACTGCAGGGTCACGCACGACTGTACAAAGAGAAGATATCAATAAGCATCTTTTTGCGGGAACAATTAAAAAAAAAATATTTTCACTGTTCTATCAACGTTTCGACCGATCAGGCTTTCACCGCAATCAGGGTCCAGGATACGACATGAGCTATCGGCGAGGAAGCAGGAAGGTCTGGAGGGATTCTTCCCTTGGTACGGCCTTGGAAATTTCCAGCTCCAGACTCCCTGTCTTGCTTGAGGCCGGTAGGTGCGTAATTTGGTAAGTTGTCTTATATGTAGAAATAAGGGTATCATTCATCATCTTTCCTTCTCCTCCGGTGAGCCTGAGCTGTAGTAGGAGCAGCGCTGGACTTGGGGGATAACTCCTCAACCCTATGAAGCCAACCCTGTCCTCAGTCACACCTCTCTAGATTCACGAAACAAACTGCTTTTCGACTTTGGGGGGAAATGTATGCTAGCCAAAAGTGGGAGTAGTCTCCCAAAAATAAAAGATCCAAAACTCTCATATTAGAGAAGTCCTGAAAATTACAACAGCGCCGCGACGGCACCAGCGAGGGCGCCGGCAGCAAAGAGGCTGTTCCTGGTGAGGGTGGAGGCGCTGTTACCAGTGGAGGAGGAGCTTGTAGCAGAGCGGGTGGCGCTGCCTGTCGCGCTGGAAGAACCGCTGGCGCTGGCGCTCGAGCTGCCGCTGCCTGAGCTGCTGTCGCCGGTACCTGCAGCGCCAAAGACACCGCCCTGGACAGTTGGTGGGGACTCGGTGCTGGCACCGGCGGCTGCAGCTTTGTATGCGTCGAGGGTGCGGTTGCTGGATCTGAGAAGGCATTAGAGAATGGTTGCGAGATGAATAGCAGGCAGGACTTACGGTGGGTTCACGACAAGAGCCATACCGCCCTCGCAATGGCCGACCTTGGAGCAGTACAGCCAGATGGGGTCGGTGCTGTTGACCTGGAATCGCCAGACATCTCCGTCGTTGGGGAAGCCAGAGTAGACACCCATGCCGCTGGCGAGAGGCACGCAGGGAGCATCGAAGGAGCTCTGTGCGACCGAGTGGCCCGATCCGAAAGTGAATTGGACCCAGTCACCCTTTGCGGCTGTTAGGCTGTCGGGGGTGAAGGTCAGACCAGGTCCGACTTGGACAGAATGAACGCCTGAGACTGAGGCGGCCGAGGACGAAGCAGTGGTTGTTGCTGCTGATGCGTCGCCATATTGTGGGGAGGCGAGGACAGACGTGGCCAGCACGGAGACGAGAAGGGTGGTGGATGAGATGATGGAATGCATTTTTTTATGTTTTAAAAAAAGGGATTAGACGACTGATCTATGATTTAGAGAATCGAAGAATAAGAGAAAGAGGATGAAACTGTTGTTTGAGGGGTTTGAGGGTTTTGTGGGATTGGAGATGGAAGGAGAGGTAAGATGTCTATAGTGACAGCGATGGGAACTTATATAGATGGACTCGACAGCTTCGTCTTCTTTTTCTCCATTGTCCGTGCACCCTTGCAGGGAAAAAATAGGGATAGCATCTCAGCGAAGCGAACCGACCAAGTGCTGGTACGGAGTGCTATCGTTGGCAACAAAGTGACCAAGCTACTGTCCCACGCCCCTGGTCAAACAGTTCGTGTTCCAGGAGGGGAACCTGATCGAGCCAGTATTCCGTAGTTCCTGTCAAGGATGGCTAAAGGGGAGTCTGAAGAATGCCACATTCCACGTAAGCATCAGTGGCGTTACCTCGTGGGTGCCTCGTAGTTGGCAAAGATTGGGCTCCGCTCGCGCGCAATGTGCTTTGCGCAATCGGAAGAATCTTTTTCTTCTTTGTTTGGGTCCTCCTGTTTGGGATGTGAGACTCGTCACGTTTTAGATGTCAATCGCGTTGGGGGGCGTGCTAGTGAGATTGGTGAGGAAAAGGTATCCCTGACGCGTGGACATTTTGTATCTGGGGTAGGGCGCTAAGGGGCGCGAATGGCTGAGAAAGGCTTAGAGCAGTCCCAAGGAGACCCAGAGGTCTCAAGGCAAACTCTCCCAAGCCGGACAAGCGCGGGATGGCCAGGCGCTTCAACTCTACCCGACCAGAGCCGAAACAATTTAGAAACAGCAAGTTGAAGGGGGGACGACACCCTCCTCGTACAAGCCCAGTCCCTCGGCATTGTTGATTTCTCAAACTCCGTTGGCTCGTTAGTATACGAACAGCCTCGTAATAACCCGTGCAAACTACTGAGTCCGGCCAAGTTCTACCGGCTGCGTCTTGATCAGCAGACCTAATGGTTTATCAAACAACTAAGATCTAGGCAAGTCTCCGGGAAGCTTCTTAAGCAACGGTGATTCGCACCAGAAGGAGCAAAAGCCACACCTGTTCTCCTGTTGAGGGTCAACATCTCACAACTGACGTACCAGTCAGCAGCTGTGGAATCCCAATGACAGCTACTGGAAGTATTGGCAGGGATCTCAAAATGGAGCTCCATCGCATTCGAGAGGCTCGCTTAATATGTTGCTCCCGCAGTTAACAGAGACTTGTCACTCAACTCTTGACCATTTTCGAATTGGACCGCTAATGCGAATAGGAGGTTTTCCTGTGTTGACAAATCCTGGGGTGAGGAATTCAGCCTTGCAGCTTACCTGTCAGGCTGTGCGCCCCTCAACCGACGGTCTGGCGAGATGGTCAGATACTTGAGATGTGCACACATTCTCAGAACATGTCAGGCGTGATGCATTAAGTTGCCCTCAGGAAGACTTTTCTTCAGCCTTATCACGATTGTAGGTATCTGCAATCACATATCGTCCATGGCCACTCCACTCAGCAAGCCTGCCGCGGCATTTCGCCGGAAGACAAGCCTCCACCAAAGGGTATATTTAGAAACACACGAGTGGCATTCATGGCTGTTCATTCGCCTTCGTACTCGTAACTGCCTCGAGCCGTGCGTCTTTGATCTGGAACTTGATTTTGCTGAATCCGGGCAGACTTGACCAAAGGAGTCAGCTCGATCTGAGCTATTTAGGAATATGGGTGTATGAAGACGCCCAACCCAAATATTGAAGCTGTGAGCTTTTCCCAACCCCTAGCTACTAGCCGCATGGTCTATGATGCTCTTTGGAGATGAATGTGCATCGATGCACCAGCGTAGAAGATCGATCGTCATCCATTATTGGCTACATTCAGGTCTCGATGCAGTCCATGGCTTTATACCAGTACATTTTGAGACTTATTTGTCCTAGAGTTGAGTGTGCAACTTCGCGCTCGTACTCCGTGCAGTACATGAGAGTTAGTCGTCAAAGACACCCTCGTATGGACCCTCTGATGGACATGACCAGGATTAGGATGGAGGCATGGCTGGACCATCCTTTAGCCTTAAAAAGGCCGATAAAGGATCGTCAAGAAACTGATCGTGGCCATTCTCCATTAATTTACAAAATGGGTTACCTCTCGTAGTCTGGTGTCGGGTTGTGCTGCGCTCCCATGTATGAAGGTAACGCACATACCTCGGAGGTAATGGCGATGTCCGTTCTCAAAGAATCGGAGGCTATCTTCAGGCTACTCAATATGGAGCAAGGAGGACAAGCGACACTTTAAAATTCTCGAATCAAAGCCGCCACGCAAGATGCGCGCAAAGCTGACGACGCCGAGTCCGGAAATACAAGGCAAAAGAGAGGGATAAGAGTGCCTGCACTCGGGTAGAAGACAAGCCAGGGAAGCCGGCACAGAAAGTGGAACGAACAACCGGATCGAGGTAAGAAAGAGCGCTCCACGAGCTGTGTTCAAAGCAAGTGGTGTAGTACAGGCAACAATACATATATTTTCGACTAAGCTGTCGATCTGTTTACCAACAGACCAAGGGCTTCCCACTTGACCTGTCTGCAGAGATGCTGGCATCTTGCATATGAAGGGACTCCGTGTATTATAAGACATTGCTCTAGGTCCTGACACAAAAGCGAACGCCATGAGCAAAACAAAGCGGCATTTTCTTTACAGTTTCGCTTGAGCTTTGGCCTTGGCCAGGATAGGCTCCATTTTGGTAGCTATTTGGATAGATTAGTACATGGTAAGGTGATGGGGGATTCAATATCAAAGCTGCTAGCCTTTCTTACCTTTCATAACATTGCCCTTGATCTTCAGCTTTCCGCTCATAAACAGGGACTGTGCTTTCGTCTTGCCGGTAACCAACTTGCCGAAATTCTCATCACTTAACGAGAGTGTTACTGAAAGGATTGAGACCACTTATCAGCTTCCCTTCCGATACCATCGCTTGGAATTAGTTCAAAGGCCAGTACTCACCATCAGCCTTCTTCCCCGAAGGGGCTTCACCCTTGCCGACTTTTCCGGTCTCCTTGAGATCGATGTGCCAGGCCTCCTCTTGCCCTTGTTCGTTTTTTAGCTTGAAGGCGAAGATGGCCTTCCCTTGGTTGACGGCTTCTTTTCGCTCAGCTTCGCTGGAAGAAAGAGCTGCGTCGATGGCCTCGAAGGCTTCAGAAGATGCGAATGCTTCTGTATTGCAGAAATCAGAAATGTGGTTGTCGAGGGAGTTTGGGGGGAACTTACCGTGCTTGAGCGACATTGTTTTTGATGAGAGGATTGTAGTTGGGATTCCGAGGAATGATCAAAGACAATGGATCACGAGTAATAGGTAACAGCAGAGTCAGAGTGAAGGTAGAATATTGTGTGCGCAGGCCAGGGGACTAATTAAAGGAAGGGCTCAAGTGATCACATGGGAATCAAAACGGAGGGCATGAAGTCATACTCCGTCGCTTGTCGCGTTGGACGCGCAGGCGCATGTGAAAGCTGGAGAATAATCGCCGAGGCTCACCGTCACTACAGAGTGCTCGTTGCGGGGAACTCGAGTGTCGCCTCAGGGGAATACGAAATACGAGGATGCGAGACGGGGTTGCCGCCTTGAAGAGTACATACGAGACACGAGAGCAATATTATGCTACTATACCTGATGGTAACCCCGTAGAGTATGGTCATTAGTCCAAGGGATCTTCGGGCCCTGCAACACCAACTGGACACATGCCTTAGTACGATATTAGAGACAACTAAACAATGGGGTATATGTCCTTTTATCCTAAGAACCAAGTAGGTTCGATGCCTAGCTCGAAGCGTCACTTGAGTACCGCATCTTGACAAAGAACAGCCACTCGTTTGAAGAAGCGGCGCCATTCCAGAGGATCGCCAGACGCCTTGACAAAGCAGACCTCTGCAACATCCTCTGAAACAATTTCAACTGCTACATTTCCGCTTAATGGGCAACCACGACTATCCTGGGTCTTGATCTTGATGACAAACTCCTGTTCGTGCGCTGAAGGTCGAGGGACATTCGGGGTTGGAACACCCAGACGACTAAAGGCCTCGAGTACGTGTGGCACGAGCAAGCTAAGAGCCCACGTTGAGTAGAACTTGTTGAGGCTTTGTGCAGGTAGAATATCGCGAAATTTGCGAGCATTTTGTGTGAGGGTAAGCGGCACACTGGGAGTGGCCTGAAATTGTGACATCGCTATATCTTGGTCGAAGAAACTCGGACGTGGAAGTGCTTGTGTAGAACTGATACCAACCAGCCCAGAACCGACTTGTGTGCTTGCTATGGCAAGGTTTCGAGGCCTCTCCCAATCAAACAGCATATCTTCCGACGGCATGTCTGGCTGTGTAGAAGCAAACTTGTCCAGTGGGGGTTGATCGATATCCATTGAGTCAGATGGGCGGTGGCGCTGAGTTCCAGCGAAAGGATCGGCTTCAAAGCTGACATGGAGAGCTTCAAACATGTTGGTGGCCATCGCAATAGGATCGCAGAGCCTGCCCTTGGGATCCATGAATTTGTTGGGTCGCGTAAACCATGGATGTCGTCGAACTTCTTCGAGGGTAAACCTAGAATTGACGGGAACGCACATCATACCTCGGAGCAATGAAAGCACCTCATTCGGCAGCGACTTCCAAAGCTCATCATCTGGCCTTCCCTTGCTCTCGACATACTCACTAAACTCATTTGGCCGACCGTACTCGTCCCGTCCTTCCAAGGGACGACTCCAGGGAGTATTGCCTGCCAACAATACGAAGAGAACCACACCACAAGACCAAACGTCGGCCATGTCGGCTGCGTAGCCACTGCCTTTGCTGCCTGACTGTGTACTACATGACAGGACCTCAGGAGCAACATATGGTGGGCTTCCGCATAAAGTGGTTGCCAGCTTTCTTTTCCCGTGATATTCAAATAGGGTAGCCATGCCGAAATCTGCCAGTTTGAGATCACCGTCGGCGGAAAGAAGGATATTTTCGGGCTTGATATCTCGATGCGCGACACCCCTAGAATGCATGAAACCAATAGCACTCACAAGTTGTGTGAAATAGACGTGTGCAATGTCTGGGGCGATGCCTGCATCGGCCTCGATTTTATCAAACAAATCACCTCCTTCAGCCAACTCCATTGCAATCCATTTCCAAGAAGGATCATCTCCATGGTCGTAGAATTCTATTATGTTTTTGTGCAATCCAATATGCTTGTGCAGGGAGATCTCCATCTCCAGCTGCCTTTGTTTTATTCGGCCATATTTTTGGGCAAAGAGTTTATTGATGAATTTGACGGCAAAAACAGGGGCTTCGGCATGTTCTGGGGCTGCTTTCTTGATACTAGAAACACGTCAGTAGTCATCCCGCCAAAGTGGTCGTCAATCGCGGACAAAACTGAATTACCATGCGTATGCTCCAGACCCAATTGTTGGCGAGACAATGCGGAAGGGGACTTGGGTAGGGAGAGGGGCCAGCTGGGAGTGAGGGATGCCGTTCATGTTGGCGAGTACTCCGTATATTGAAGTCTTTCAAGGATATGACCAAAGGGCCATGCTGCGGGTGTAAAGTCAAGACTGGAGGGAAGTCGCGTCGCGTGCTTCGTGTCGCGGTCGGGCAAGTTGCAAAGGCTGCACTTCAGACACAAAATCGTTGGCCGTGGGACACTCACCGATGCCGTCAATACGAGTAAATGACGTCATTTGTGACACGTTACTCGGGTGACTGCCAATCTGGTAGGAGTGTCAACAGATGGTCGAGGATGGGTCAAGAGTGGTCGTTCCTGCCCTGCCTTTACTCCGAGCACCAACCTCATCGCGACCACCACTGGCACCACGTCCACTGCTTCCTCAACTTCAACACCCTCCTACATATATTCTTCCTACTCTTACTTCATTGACCTCTTCCTCTTCCGCTCTTTCTTTGTGCTATCCCCAGATACGTACAAAACATTCCAACTAGCAGCCTGGTATTTCGCCGCATTGTCTTGTTCTCCATCTTGCTCCGTTTTCAGCATATTTACCGCCACTTCACTTCACCCAAACTTCACCCAACCACTCCCGAGCCTCTCTTCTTTCGAGTATGGATTTTTCTCTTGAGGATACACAGAACTCTGCTCCAGGATTATCCAACATGGCTGAACAACAGAAACTCAACATCGCCCCGAGAAAGGCTGACACTCAGAGCGTCACCAAACGGTAAGATCCTCAAGCCATCTCTTCTCGTACTACTGCTGACAGACTCGAAGACTGCAATCAGAACTCATGACTCTCATGATGTCCCCAACCCCAGGAATATCTGCTTTCCCCGACGCTGACGGTAACCTATTGCACTGGACCGCAACCATCATTGGCCCAAAAGACACTCCATACGCCGACCTCAATCTTAAACTCAGCTTTGAATTTCCCGGGAACTACCCTTATGCAGCACCCACAGTACTCTTCAAGACCCCAATCTATCATCCTAACATCGACTTCAGCGGGAGGATATGTCTGGACATCCTCAAGGACAAGTGGAGCGCAGTCTACAATGTCCAGACTGTCCTTCTGAGCTTGCAGAGTCTGTTAGGCGAACCTAACAAGTAAGATCCATTACGCAGAGTGTATGGCGACAATATTAACATACCTAATAGTGCCAGTCCCTTAAACAACGAGGCTGCCCAGCTTCACCAGAAGGATCCCGAGGAATACCAACGGAAGGTCCTGGCTCGACACCAGGATATCGACGAATGAATCACGTTCGATGACTACGGCCTGATGATGTTGAAATTTGATTTAAAATGGTGCTCAAGCGGAATCTGCTGTCTCTGAAAGCGATTAGCGACGAGACCTGTCATGGGCTCAATGTTCTGCATTGCATTGCGAGCGTGGAGCAGGGCTCAATTTGCTCTATTTATTCGTTCTTGAAGGCGATCCAATTATTATGGCCTCTTCCTACCAATGTGTATTATGATATCCTCCCTCCTTCCAAGTTTGCATTTTTGATTTCGTTGTCCATCGTTATAAATCCTGGGAGAGAAACCTGTTGGATCCGTCGTCCAAGCCCTCAAACAATTCCACACCCCAGCTCTTACTCGGGTCGTTGAATCTCGCCTTCTTATCCTGAGCCGAGATCTCAGCCATCTCTTCATCAGTAAAGGTCACATTCAGCGCGCCAAGATTCTCGACAACACGTTGCTCATGAATGCTTTTTGGAATAACAGTGGCCCCTCTCTGAACACCCCAGCCCAGAACCGCCTGGGCTGCACTGATATTCTTCCTCAGGGCCAATTCCGTCCAGAAGCGATCTGCCAGGATCGGGCGCAGCTTTGGATATCTCTTATCATACGTCGGGTTCGAATTCGCCAGTGGTGAGTACGCTATAACTCTGATCCTGTTCTCGACATGCCACTGCACAAACTCCTGCTGCTGCAGATACGGATGTGTCTCGAACTCGTGCGCATACGGCTTGATTGTCGCGTCCTTCAACAGTTGATCTAGCTGCCGTGGGCTGAAGTTCGAGACGCCGATGTACCGCGTTAAATTCGCACGCACCAGCTCCTCCATCGCCTGCCACGTGTCCCGGACGCTGGTGTCCTGGTCCAACACATTCCGACCCGGGGCCTGGCCTGGCAGAAACGCTACCGGCCAGTGCATGAGGTATAGGTCCAGGTACGGCGTGCCCAGATCAGACAATGTCTGCTCGAGCGCCCTGCGCACTAGCTTCGGTTGGTGTGCATCGTTCCACAGCTTCGACGTCACCCAGTATTTGTGCCGGGCGGGTGCTCCACTGCTGTTGAGTCCTTGGCCGACGAATTGTTCGTTACCTTGTTAGGGTTAGAATGAGTGAGCATCGAGCCGAGCCTCAAGAGAAGGGGTTGGGCCTGAGGATACAATACATACCATACGCAGCAGCGCCGTCCAGATGCCTATATCCGGCGTGGAACGCATATCCAATAGCCTTGGTAGCCTGGCAGCATCGTCAACGTGTGATCGAAGGATTCTCCTTACAATAAACCATCGAAGGCCCTCTCCTCATGGTACCAAGGAAGATCTAATTAATATGGAAGGGCGAGACAAGACAAGTACCAAGGAGCCACGCATGCAAGGACTCACATTCTCACCCTCGGAGTTCCATAGTCCTAGCCCAAGGCTTGGGATATTCTCAAGCGGAACCCTTTCCTTCGCTCCACCATCAGGATGAAGCGGTATCTGTCGAGCAGAGATGCTCGGTATAATTGTGGTTGGGAATAGTAATGATAATATGGCAAGACTGCCAAATACTTGCTGTACAGCAGGCACCAGCATTTTTGGGCTGGGTGCGTCTTAGGTGGTCACGGAGAGGCCTTTAGCAATGTCGCTGTGCCTTGACTACTCCTTACTCGCAGTAATATATGGGATATCCGTGCAGAGTACGTACTCTCAACAATGGAGAGGATGATAAATAAATCCGCACCCCCTAATACCGACCTACCTAGTATTCAACGCATCAAACAAATAAATGTAATCGTAATCCAGGTCGAACCCTACGGTGCCAGCACCCGCCAATGGAAAGTGTTTTGAGCACTCAGTATGCGCATTGCCGAATGAATAACCCTGCCTAAGGCCCTCGAGGTCTGAAACACAGATGTCGTCACTGGAATTCATGGCATTCATCAATTGGTGAGCGTGGAATTTTCGGGGCGAGTATTACTGGAAAACTGTACGGGTGCTGGGAGTTTCCGTCCCCTTGGGCAGTGGGGTCCTTTCTGCCATCACTGGCAGTGGATAAATGGATTCCCGGAGGTGTTTGCAGAAGGCAGGGTTGATGGAGGAACTTGGAAGAGTCTTCCGCGAATGAGGATGTAACGATATTTATATTCGAAACACAGGCTTGGCAGGGACTCTTTGCCTTGGAGCGTCTGCGTGCGCCTTGGAGCCGCGCACGAGAATACTCTACCTCGATTGAGTGAATATGGATATATGATATGAATATGCCTACCCGAAATATTGTCTAGCTTGAGTCCGCACATACCCTGCAGCGTCCAGATATTCTTAATCCTTTACATCCATTCATAGCCGGGAGATATCTTCTCAAACAGATATTTCCGGCCTCTTGGAGCCAAACCACTTATATTTCACCCAAACTCATCGCCATGTCAAGCATCAATCGAGTCTTAGATCGTGCCATTTCTCCAACAGATATTCAACACCGATAGAGGCAGGTCGGGGATATATCCCAGGCATGTTTTCCTCCGACGACCGTCTAACAGCCTCTATCATGTGATAGCATGGCGGCGGTAGCTCTATATTGTCGCGCACTGCAACATTGCCGATGGTCTCCAAGATACCCTTCCCGACACGGAAACGGCGTGAGGCTGCAGCGATATTGATGCACAACTCGATCAGGGCCTGTTGCGACTGTGGTCGCTCGGACAGGCCTTCAAGAAGGGCGAGTGGCGCGAGACTTACCGGTCTCATGAGGATGACGGGGAATTGATCGTTGCCCCAATCAATGCGGTGCTGTTATAGAAGTCTGCTGATATCGATCGCAGAGGTGATGCACACTTCTTGCCAATGAACGTCCTCGGAGGATTGTGGAGTTTTTACGAGGATGGGTCGGCTGGGTGGCCCTGCGTCGAATGCCGCCACTTGTTTGGAGAGGATCAGCATTATCCATTTATGGAGGCCGCTGGACATGAAAGAGTTAACAGGTTTCGGTCACAATCACTGCTGGAACGCCTCTGCCGTGCAAATGGTGGCCTCTTTTTCCTTTCAAAGGGCCCTTCTGCGGGCATGGCAATGAGTGGATTCAGCTTACTGTAATGCTAAGATGTGAGGCGTCGCTCTCGCACCCAGCTGCATACAATCCGGGAGATTTTGAGGCCACTCCTCTAGCTCACGATAAATCTCTCGAAACCGGTGCATGGCTGCGGGTGATTGATCCTCCGATGTGAACAGAGCCTCATCTCGCATCACTTTCTCCGATAGCGACAAATAGGCGTGGAAGTGGCACTCGCTATGGAAACTAAGCGCTTGACGGGGTTGGGGATATGGCTGCCATGTCTGACTTCCTCCAGGGGCATCATGCTCAGTCGCGGGTTTCGGGCACGTTAGTGGCTTCGGGGGCCGTGTTCTCTCGAGGTTAATTAGCGTCAGGGAACTCAGAGCGAATAGCGTCCAGGAGAGACGATTCAGGTTCCTGTCAATCTCATTCAGTGCTTGCTCCGAGAGGCCCTGGCTCCGCTGGACCCGCGACCGCCATTTGTCCAGACCTTTGGCAAGGTATATTTGCTGGTAGAGGATTGGGTTTCCTAACTTGTCCTTTCCGTTCATGTTGAGACTGATATAGAGAATGGGTTAGGAAATTCTTCCGCAACAACTCAGCTCGTACAAGGCTAACTCGGTAAATACTTACTATGTCCACTGCACGCCTAGAGTCGCGACGAGAGCAAATGAAACTTGCCCTTCCTCCGCCTCGAGACCTCTTCTAGCCTCATTGTAGAACTGCTCGCAAAGCCATGAGTTGGGCCAATTGGAGTCTTCAGTTAAAGAATCTAACAGCTAGAGAGGCAATCAGCGACACGTACTCGGCTATGTGGGACCATGTCACTCACACAGGCATCTGCCAGGATCATGTTCACCAGGTATGGCGTGCATATTAGGCTGTCTGTGGTGCCGGCTCTCATGGCTTCGATGAAAGTTATCTTATCGACCCATTGCCACCATTGGTGTGCCCAGGTGAACCACAATGACATGAGGTGCGACACGAGATCATCATCATCCGTGACCGTTGTCCACGGCCTTGCTGGAACCGTAATGATGGGGTTGACAATATCTTGAATGCGACCTAGCATACGTCGACGTCGATAAGCAATAGCATGTGGCGACTCACCCGTCGATGTTGGGCTTACAGAGAGTGCTCCAAAGTGGTCTGTGATATGCATCCGGAGGTTGTCCTTAGTGACATGGCCGTTGATCAGGCTGATGAGATCGCTTAATTGCTGTTGGTCCGCGGCTCGAATCGCTGAGAGAAGGTCGTCGAGTAGGAGTTGCTCGGCTTCTAGCGACTCTATCTTCAGATTGACCGCTGCCTTGCGCCGCCTATCGTCTTTGTCATCCTTGACACACTCCGTTCCGTGGGAGATGCACGATTCGCAAGGCTGCGCGGCGCCACACTAAGAAGGTCAACTTGGTCAATATTTTGTTTCTCGAGAGCAATAATCCACAACGCATGGTTAGGAATGGTCCACGAACTCGACTTCTCCGCCTCCTGCAAGCATAGCATGCTGTGCTTATGTTTTTTCGAGCTGGAGTTTCGAATCTAGACGATTCGCCACCCCCTCCGTGTTCAGAGGATCCGCCTGAGAGAAGTGCCGGTGCAATATTGATAAAACCGGATGGACCGCTCATAATTTAGTTTACTCAAGCAATCAGAAGGGATATCGCTAAGCTCATGTAGGGGCTTGTATCAAGGAGGATGGTGCAGCTTTCTGGCAATCGCCAAAAGATAGACTTGGAAGGAGCGTTGGGTCTCACGCCATGTAAAGTGGCGGCAGCGGTCACGTCATTCTGCATCAGAAGCAAAGGGCTAGCTGGAATTTTGTATTCTTACGCAGGCCGAACCAGAAGGTCTTTCAAACAGGCGCAAGAAAAAGGACATTCCTGGAAGAGTTCTCCGGGGAGGGGATGATGGCTCGGAGAAGGCATCCGTATGTTTACGAGAATGGAGTGTCACGACATGAGATCGGAATTTGCATTTCCGAAGTATAATAAAGTAAGAAAGACTGACCAGAGGGGCCCCGGTTCTGATTGTAAGGAAGACCGCATGAGGGTGCTGCTACTCATACTGCTTGCAAGCATCAAGACCGCTCATAAGCATAGGATACAAACTATGCTTTTCCAAATCCCTCTGGTACTCCTCCTTCCCAGTGCCTTGCCCATCATAACCACCGACAACTCCGAATTGGGACACGAAGTTGTCGAAGGTCGTTTCCCTCTTGTCACGGCAAAGACCGCACATGATACCTATCAATTCTTCCTTGAACCCTGCTCTCGGAAATGCTGTCACAACCTCCTTGTATTCGTCGATGGAGATAACGCCACCGGGGAGTTCAATATTCGGTCCGAAGAAATCGCCCATGATGCCTAGTTGAGCGAGGAAGACTTCTGGCTCCTTGTGATGCGCGAGGGAAGGCGTGGTGTGTAGGGCGATCGCATCCCACATCAGCTGGACTCGATGTTTGTCCCACGTCTCCTCAGTGGTGCTTGATTGGACAAGCTTACGAGCCAGGTTGGCTCCATCGACTTCGAATCTCTTGTCTGTTGAAAGCAGTGATTTGGTCGTTGCCCATCCTAGATCGTGCATCATGATTGACAGGACCACAAGCTCGGTGTCTAGCTGTGATGCGGCTGCAGCAAGAGGTTGGAACTTGCGCAAAATAATCAATGCGAACGCAGTGCTTCGCAGACAATGGTTCAGTGTCGAAAGGCTGGTATGCTCCTTCACATACTCATAGGCCTTGATGATGAGCGGGTTCGATGGAATTGTGACTTGCGACACAGGCAAAGCTGGGAAAGGCGAGTCGGCCATGGTTACTATTGTCTGGTTCTGTGATGCCTGGTCGTTTGGTTTCACTGTACACACTGATGAATATAGAACATGCAAGCTCTTGACAGCGAGAATCAACAGAAGTTATATACATGTCTCACTGACTTGCCTGGAAGTATATCTGCGGAACGAACATAGTCCACTATGCGCCCAGCCTTCTCCAGCTGAAGCTTGCTCGGTCATACATGACTTGATCGTCCCCGCTTCATATTCCGCACCCTTGCATCCAAATTCCAGATACGGGTATCAAACGGATAGAAGTTCATCCAATACTTACGGGCTTAGGGCATAACGACATGACATAACTAGGCCATTTTAATGTTTGATTGGCAGCATATTAGACGGATGAAAATCCAACCGTGGCCTTGACTTAGAAAAGAGTCTTCTCATGACAGCTGAAAATCAACTCACAGATGGATTACCGCCATTTTAGGTAAAGTGTTTCTTTTCGGTAGGCCGTCCCGATGAAGAAGTTAACGGCCCCTCAACATCCGCACGACACAAGCCATCCTTGAAACGCCGTACCCGTATTTGCGGAACCCCTATGATTAAATCTAGCCTCGTACCTAGGGACTAATGCATATTATTCAAGCGTCGAAGGTCATATTGGGACACGGAGTTACACCGGCCATCCTTTTAAATATGTCCAAGCCCGAGGGCCAAGGGCCCCCTCGACCTACCCGTGACCACCATCAGCGCCCATTCTGGGGGATTTCCTGTATCCATCCAAGATACAGCCTCGCAAACATGACTGTCACCTCGACCTTCAACCAACCTTCTCCACCACACTTGAAATTAAGCAACAGCTCACAGGGGGATCAGACTAGCAATCCCATCGAAATCAAAATGTATCAACTGGAGAACCGCTCCATACATACTATCTCTTCGGGAATGTATTCCATTTTGTGAAGTAAAATGAGCTGATTGACTCGAGGCTGAGTTACTCAAACTAGACTTGCTCACGATAGCAGTAAGGCGCCTTTACGGTTCGTCCAGGAGGTGTACTCACTTAATTTTATGTTGAACAAGAGGGCATTTTATTTTATGTAAATGGATTACGACTATTCTAACCATTAAATCCCATCCCATTAACGAATCCAGTGCAATATCAATTTCATCTCATTTCACAACTAGTCACTTCCTCCACCGTTCCCACCTCTCGGCGATGATCCCTCCTTGAATGTTACCCCTAACTCCTCACTCTTCAGTCGACTCCGCTCATATGATTATGACCATTAGTATGACCATTCATAGCATAACCCTTCACGGCCTCCTCAACCAAGGCCCAGTCCTTGACATTCGCATCCAGGCCCCCGTCATCACTTCCAGCCTTGCCATTTCCAAACTTCTTGATATTCCACTTCTCGACACCTTCCACGCCACGCAACTCCTCCGCAAAAGTGTGGAACACATCGGCGTTGAGCTGCTCGTACTCAGCATAGCCCTTCGGATAATCCCCATAACGCTCGAGTGCATGTTTGAGGAGGATTAAGTGGCGGCGTGCGTAAGTACCCTGGGAAGCGTCCTTGCTCACGATGCCCGAGAGTTCCAAAGGTTCTGGGTCAGATGAGAGGACAGTAACGTCGTCGTCTTCATTTAAGCCAAGAGGGTCAAGGGTCAGTGAACGAAGGACGTTCTCGTGGACACCGATGGCGCGTTTGTAGTAGCGGCGTGCGAGTTCTCCAGCACCCTTGGTCGACTGCAGCGCTAAACCGGTGCTGACGTACATCTGGCTCAGGAAGATGTTCATCTCCAGGGTGGCTAGGTGGGACGATCCGTAAACACGACGAAGGTTGTACGCGATGTCGGCTGCGAGATGTAGGGCGAGGTCCTGCTTATTGAGCAAGAAGCGGGCCAGGGCAAGGCGTCTTCCCAATGCGAGTATCACGGCTGGTCGCCAAGCGCGATGGGTCTCACGAGCATCCCAGAGGGTGGTAAGGAGCCACTGCAAATCATGGTTGTCAGTACAGATCAACTTCCAAGGCAATAATGAAACAGATTCGTGACTTACCTCAAGTGTTTCGAAGTCCTTGTGCTCACCGAGAATGCTGATGATACTATTTATCTGTTTGAGTGGGATAGCGGCGATATTCAAGTTGAGCTGCTGAGCTAACTTCAACAACGGGCGGATAATGCTGCTGGCAATTTCAATCTGAGCCTTGCGCGTGGGCCTTGAATGGCCTAAGTCTGCAATCGTGATTGCTTGCACTAGGCCATGCTTGATGGCGTCAGCATTATCATACCATCCATTGGCATGGCAATAGCGGAATGATGTCTGGGCAAGGTCGCAAGCCTGTTGGTGTTGACCCTTTGCCAGGAAATGACGTACACGTTCAATGGCTGACAGGTTGACGGAGTGCAGGAATTTCTTGCTCTGGTGAGTGTGAAGATACTCGAGCATGGTTGTGACGAGAATCTTGACCTGAGCAATGTCTCCAACTTTTGCTTTCTCACCTGAAGTTCTCAAGAAGAAGCTAGCTAGCTCATCCTCGACATGTCTCATGATGACAACGCGCTTTTGGACACTCAAGAATGAGTGGAGGTGAGCAGCGATGGAGAAGACCTCTTCAACTGAAGAGTTGCTTCGAATGGAGCGCTGGAAGCCTTCATAATACACAATCTCCGTCAGGATCGAGAGGTATATCTCGTTGAAAGTCACCAAAGATTCCTGTCGAAGGCTGTGCTCCAACTGAGCAACAAAGATAGCTGCAGAGCGATTGGATGTGGTTAGGTTGATGCCGTATTTCTTTGAATTGCTCGCATCCTTGGTGGTCAACTGCCAACGCAACTCTTCGGCTACCTCCAAACCACGATGAGTCTCATTGATCGCCACGTACGAAGCCGCGATCGCACTGGCACTCTTGACTAGTCGCATGGAGTTCTTCTCGCTAGTGATTATATGGCTTGTGGCTTCAGTGATCTCTTTGATAGCCTCCTCTTTCTTGGAGCGTTTTGCGTAAAGATAAGACATCTCCTTCAACTGTTCCAACGACTCCTCATATGCCCACCCATACTGGCTTCGGTTCTCAGTCATCCGCTTCCGGATGATAGTGACTGCGTGGTCAACTTGCTCACTAGATGCAGAGACACTAGTGCTTCTTGCCGCTTCGAGAGATTGCTCCTCATATATAGCATTTAATGTCGCCTTGCACTCTGCATGATATTCAGTTGCCTTGGCGTCTTTAACGAGGAGCTCATAGAGCGCAATGGCCTCGGCCTGGTATCGCTTGGTTGACTGATACAGCCGTGCCAAGCTGAGCGTTGCTTCATGACTGATCTTGCTCTCCGTGCCAAACACCGCTATGCATGTTTCTCGATACTTCGTGGTAATGTCATAGATAGCTATTGTCCTGAAGCTCGAAAACTTGAGGCTATCAACGTATCTGGTGTAAATGGTTGAGACCAATGTGGTGGACTGGAAGTGCTTCAATTGGTTGCCTTTACGAATGAAGGTGGTGAAGAGGAGGGAGTAGGCCCACGTGGCATCTCGATAACGACGCTCACTCCAGTAATGATTGGAAATGATGCTCAATGCTTCAAGAGCATCAGGGTGGCAAACCTCTGAATCTTTGCTCAACACCTCCACAATTTCTCGGTAGTAATCGATTGAGATAGGATCGGGGCTGCTGAGTTGAGCAAGCTTCCATAACGTCTTGATAGTTTCCTGGTGCGAGGGCCCATAGGCTTTCTTGTAATCCTCCAGGAGGGTTCGATGGAGTTGAATGATCTTCTCATGCGAATTATTCTTCTCAAATATCCTGAATAGCTCCGTAAGATTATGCTTGACAATAGCATCGTCGAATTCTCGTGTTGACTTAACAAAGCGGTATAGCCGTTCTCGGAGATCCTGAGCCTTGACAACACGAAGACGTGACTCGTAGACGACTATGAGTCGATCAACTAGCTCAATGGCAAAGTCTGGATTAGCAGTCGGCTGGCCCACGTCTTCGATGGATGCGGAAAAGAGACTCTCCCAAATAACGCGGAGCGTCTGCTTTATGATTGTGGTTGATTCCTTGAATCGCTTCTGAGCTATGTATGTGGTCACCACTTGTTTGACCGCCGAAACAGAGGTAACATCGAGCTGGGATGACTTAGTGGATTTGATGCTAGTAATGATTTCTGTCACCTCAGACCGTGAAACATGACTGGCTGAACCCGATGACGAGGACACTTGCTTGAGAAGCTCCCGTTGTGTTGTATGCACATACTCTTCAACTTCCTTGTAAGAAGAACTTTCCTCTTTGTGATGTGTTTTCACAACGGAAGAGTGATGTTTGAAGATCTCGAGAGCCACTGAGGTAGCTTCCAAAGTTTTCAAGGTCTGACCAATTTCGAAAAGACATGAGCTGATTTCCTCTGATAGTGCCATGGTAGAATTTCTGTGCTCGTACCATACTCCAGTCAATATCGCAGTGGCTTCCGCTTCACGTTTGCTTGATTTCAAAAAATTGGCGTAGGTCACTGCGAGCTTGATCCTCTTCACATCCACTTGTAATGACTGGGCGGTCTTCCGTTGCATCGAGATAAGACACCATGCTTCAACATAGCACTGCTCAGCTTTGGCGGCAAAACCTTTTGAGACAAAACTTTGAGCTGATACAAGGAGTTCATCGATATTCTTCCTGCCTTCGGATTGAATCGAAACGTCATAATCGGTGTCCGTGCTCCAATCCCAGGACTTGTAACCACCTTCCTTGCCCTGGCGGAACATGACGCGTACGTCGAGTGAGCCAGTCTTTCTTCTGGCAAGCTCATTATGATCTCCTTGTGCAGTATGTCCATAGAGAGAGCGTTCCAGCTCCACGGCCTTTGTCTCTTCGTTCAACGACCGATAGAGCTCAATGAGCCTAGATTGGTATTGAATTACCATTTCAGAAGACGATCCATATTGCTTCGCATAGCTTTGAATTAATATCGAAAGGACATCTTCAAAATAGGCGGCAGTTTCAGACCTGGTGGTGAACTTGGTAGTGCTAATAACTTCCAAAAAGTGATTGGCACATTGGATTGTTAACGGATGAGTGATTGAGAAGATGGTAGAGCTCAGCTGTGTCGCCAAGTAGGCATGCTTCGCTGCAGATTTAGAGTTTCCAACCTTCTGGAACATAATGGCGAGCAGGATTGTCGACTGAATAATAATAGGCTGATTGCCATCGAAAACTTTCTGGAACAAATCGAGCGAGGTCGTAAGCCACGAGATCTGCACAGAACATGGTTGCCAGTTCCAAGCCGCCTTTTCTAAGAGCGCAACAGTTGGAGATGTTGGCATGATGGACTTGAATTCTTTACTGATGTCTTGCGCTGTCCCCTTACCACTGGTCGATAGCTCAAGATAGTGGCTCGTCCAGTACCTGATGGCATACTCTGCCAGGGGGTACTGACTAAATACCTGATCAGCCTGGGCTGTTGTCAAGGAGGAGAAAGATGGATCCTTCTGGTCTTTAATGGTGACCCTGAGATAAGTTAATAGCCTCCGCACGAGATCAAAAGAAGGCTCCTTCACAGGTAGTTGTTGCTTATGTTGCTCAAAATGAGACGTTAGTGCGTGCCTAATGGTAGCGTGGCGTAGATAAAGTAACCCGTCTTGAAGGAAGACGAGCGACGCGACAGGTTTCAGAGCATGTAGTACATCGATACGACTACCACTCACGGAGCCTGTCTTCGGGTCAATACCATGTAATAAAGACAACTCTTCGACGCTCAGGGGTCGTTTGGAGATGGTGAGCCAAACAAGTAGCTGCTTTCCTTCTTCAGAAAGGTTCGCGGATGTCAGATGATCACGTATGACTTCTTGGAGGGGCTTGGGGTTCCTCTTTACCGCTGCAGCAGCCTCGCGGAATTTCTCCACCGAGGGCTCCTTCAGCAAGGCCTTGGTCACTAGTTTGGACCACAAGAAATTGCTTTTTGAGCTCTCGACGATCTGGTCAATGACGATCTCCTGTTCGATGCGAGATTGTTGACGCAAAAATGGGTGATCCTGAAGAATGGTGGACACCACCGAAAAGACATCGTCATATACAAGGTCTGAAGTAATCTGCACATCGGCAACTGCCTTGGGGACTAGCGATGATGGCTGAGAAAGAGTGATTAGCTTGACCTTTTCATGCTTAGAAGCTGCAACAACCAGGTGTTTGTGCAGATTCTGAGCCTCCTTTGGATCGTCTGTCACCTCATCAATTCCGTCCACGATGATGAGGGTGTCCTTGGCCTGTGGAAGGGTCAGTCCTATGGCCGTCTCGAATGCTTCCCACAGCAACGACTCGTACAGAGCCACATCAGAAGCCTTGGAAGAGGCCTCGAAGGATTCAGAGAGGATTTTGTAAAGCTTCACATCGCCAACACGACTTTCGAGAAGTTGGGATAGAAGACTGCGTATGACATTTAGGCTTGTTGCTTGTGATTTGGCCCGTGCGTTTATTGGGACGAAGAGAACGGTATATGACTTCCGGGTACTATTGCGTTGCACAGTGTCGACAATTGTTCCTGCAAGAACGGTTTTGCCAGATCCTGCAGAGCCGGTTATAGCAAGCGCATCTCGCCCACTATTTAGGAACCGGGTGAGATATGGCTGCACCCATAGACAAGTCAACTGTTGACGATCATTGACAAGCGTGGTATGGTCGCCGGACTTGTATTTAAGAACATTGTCCTCAATGGCAAGCCAAGACCTCAGCGTTTTGATTGAAGCGACGGAGTCAACTTCAACATTCGCCTGCGTTAGCTGATATTTCCACATTGATTCGATGATTTTGTCTCGTCGGTTCTGGAAGCTCTCAATGGTGTCAGCGAAGACGGCATAAATGTCAATAGATACACCGGATTTGCTCGGAGCCCTAATTGCTTGATAGAACCTGAGGGCGACGTCAGAGACCAATGTGACTAAATCAGCATATGCTAGCACCAGCTGCTCGTTGATGTCGAATGATGCATTAAAGAGTTCCACACGATCCAACATGGCGATCAAGTCCAACGAACACTTGAAGAAGAAGCCAAACGATGTTTGCAATGCTGCCGCGTTCTCATCTCCAAGTTCGAGAAGCAAAATGCAGTAGCCAAAGGCTATTTCGGCACCATCGTAGTTCCCTCCAGTGAACTGCTCGATGGCATGATCAAAATCATTGAATTTCTCAGAAAATGATTGTGCCCAAGCTAACACCTTGTCCCAAGCACTGCCTTCAGTAGGTAGTGATCGAAGGCGCTCTTGGCTGATTTTTTCCATTAGTCGTGTGTGGGAGCTGACAATGTTGCTCGAGATTGCGGCGCCCAACTCCTCTGCGCAACGCCTCTTGAGCAGAGTGACAGTTTCTGCCATCTTGGCGGAACCACTTGCGTTCGAATTATCTGCTTTGGTAACACTCGATGCCCGCCATGATGCCTGCCTAGAACTATACCCTCCATTCGCAGTCGTGTGATGACCATTGGTTGAAGAGTATTGACTGTACGTCGAACCATTTGAGAAGGGAAAGCCATTTTGCATATGGCTAGCTACGGCTGCGGCCATAACTGCTCTGTCTTCACCTTGGCTTCTCGGTACAAAACAGGGAGAAGCAGAAATATCCTTGGAATCAGAAATGGAAGCTGGTCGACAGATCCCGCGACAGGCTGGATCCAAGGTTTTACCCGTGATTGAATGGTTGGGAGAGGAAATATGATTGAAATTAGATGGATGATTTGAGATAAGTCGTGTGGAGCTTTCTGTTCCTTTGCTCCGTGTATGTCTTTGGGCTTTTTCTTGTATTACAGGGTCCTCTTTTTCTTTTGCGAGGGTGCTCTCTGTTGGATATCTTGCAACTGATATCTTTCTACTGGAAAGATGTCCTTTGTTGGTCGAGCTCCTGGTCGGAAGCTCCGGGGAAAGTCCTTTGGGGGTTTGAGAACGTTTACCGCAGCACAAGAGTACAGACAGTCAATCAAACTTCATGCTGGATATACGAAAAGAGGGGAACCAAAGTCTAAGTATGCTTCGTCCTGGTGTTGCTCGTAAAATTTAGTGGTTGGCCATTATGATGAAGCACGATCGTTCTCCTCTTGGCCGATCTATTCGTCGAATGCTCATATATATTGTCAAACCATTGGCATTGGCCGCCGATCCGTGGTGAAATGTGGCAGTGATGTGACGAAGCAGGAAGGGTTGTACGTCAATGCCCCCCGCATATTATGTGCTAGCATTGTTCAGCTCTAGGATATGCGAGTTGTTGTCACCGCAATAGGGGCATGTTCCCATTTCCAAATTTCCAGTAGCTGACGGATGTTGATCTAACCGAACATAGGCAATCGTACCAGACTATATTGACACCAGAGCTCTCATGTGCCAATATTGATCGTCAGATTACCACATAACCAGTTGTAGTAAAGGTAGAGTATGCTTCTTTCATCGACAGTGACATGGATATGTGGCTGGCCATTGGGTGAGAAGACGCCTCGCGAATATGGGGCTGATCTGCATGACTGCTGATAGCCCCTGCTTCCCTTGACTGAAAGGGGAAGTCAACATCGACGAAATGGGTATGACGGGGCTCCTGTTTGGGAACAATCCTCATGCAGAAAGTATGGGAAGAAGCGGGGGACTCGCATGAAGATGCGAACCATAAAGTCGCATGCTTCAATGACGATTTTCTCTTACGTGACAGAGCTGAGCCATACGTATTTCTAGCTGCATGATGTCGTGCCGAGTGGAATTTCCAGCCTTTCGCCAGCTCAAAAATTCATGTTGGCACCTCCTTGGGATTAATCAAAGCATGAACATGGTAGCAGACATTCCGATGCCTTCGCTTAGACAGGTCCGTAGTGTCGGAGAGCCCGTGTTGGACAGGAATGTAGCAGCAGTTTGAAGGTGGGTGTCTCCGTAACGACCCGATCCCTCCGACAACTTTTGAGTCAAACAGCAGTCAAATGCATATCTAGTACTTGTCACATGCAGCTAAAATTAATGACGCGGTCTGATCCTTGACCTTTGCAGGAGGGGCTGGGTGCGTTGATGAGGCATGTGCTCTTGCTTCTGGTGGCACGGTTCCCTCAATCAAGACTCGAATAATCTAAGTATCTCAAGAACCGATGAGCAACATGTAGTATAAACAGGCAGAGGTTGCAGCGCAGAATTGACTGATTCGCCCTCGATGGATGCCGCGTCCTTTGCGGGTCGTGGAAAGAAGCGACGATTTTCCGCCTCGAACCGAAAGATGGATCGCGGATGTGGCGCTCGTGCGCCAAACAAATTTAGTCAACCAAAAACTTAATTTGAACCCCACATTTACATACTTCGATGCATGCCATTTTGATCTAACCAGGCTAATAAGCTTCAGCACTCCGTTTCAGCCAGCCTGCGGAGAGACCGGAGAATACACTAACCTAGTGAGGTCGACTGCTCCCTACGAGTACTCTGACATGTCCTTTTGACGAGATCGATGTCGGATTGAACAGGGGGGGGGACTATGGCTCGACTACACAGTCCCTCAGCCCCGGAGCATGGCCATTGTCAACAATCGTGCACAGAGCCTGGAGAGCCCGTGCTGGCCGTTGAAATTCTGACATATCCGACGTCTGATCGGTGAATGCCGATAGTCAATTTGATCCACCAGTCGAACAGGAAACAAACAACTGCACATTGCGTCATCTCCAGGAAGCTGTAGGGAACGGCGCCACCGCTGTTGACGGTTCGGACGGACTTTGATGGCCAATGCGCAAAACAAGGCCTTCATTTGGCAGGGATCTCATGTAAAGGATCCGATTTCACGTACAACGCGATCTTGAGAGCTTCCGGATTGTTGGTGCTGCTATCTGCAATGGGATGGAGCAGGTCTGACGTTGCCGAACCCCAAACCGAATCTGATGTCTTCCGGGTGCCATTGTGTAGAAAGCGAAACTACACTCGGTGCGTTCTGTGATTTCAGACTACTATGTTATTCGTTTTTCACTAAGATGAATCAGCCATCTTTAGGAAACCATGTTTCTTGGGCATCCAGAAGCGAAGGGTGTAGACCACAATTGGCCAGGGGTCATCAAACGGCTACCCCGAAGACTACCAACAAAACAAGATGGCGCAATGGAACATCCTGGCCTGACGACAATGGTGTCTCCACTCTTTTCAACCAAAAAGGTTCGTGACCGAGGGCGGGTCACTGGAGGGAGAATCTGCTCCTCAGTACGCTCTCCGCAATTTGCATGTGAAAGCTCTATTGAGCTCGAACTGATCTGGATCGGCTGTCCCTATCATATCAGAATACCATTAGTCGAGTGGCGGGTAACATCAACTGCCTCGATAAGTGTACGATCTTCAAGCCTGGTAGGGTTGCAAGACGTAACCCGCTCTGGAAAAGGAAGCCCCCGTCTGTGCTAGCTTTCATTGAATATTATATTTCTAGATAGTGATACGAAAGCGGGGTCTCGAAGGGCTAACAGCACTAAGACTGGATACAGCGACAGCTGGTGATGGCAGCTGGCGGAGCTGAATTTATTAGAGGGCATCTCGACATCATAAAGAGACGCCCTTCTAAGTCCTTTCCTTTCTTCCAAACTTGAATTTTCGATATCTCTCCAATATTCATCCCAACTTTTGATCTAGTAGTCCTTTCAACATCAATTTGGCTCTGGAAACCCAGTTGACTGGACATTGACACTTGTGAAAATGGAAACAATCAGCCACCAAGACCATCACCATCATCAGGACCATCATCTTAATAGTCAGCACAACGATATCTTTCCAAACAAGATGGCTATTATCCGGCTTAATAACACGGAATTAGATGATGACCCTGTGTCAGATGCAGGCACTGTTGAAGCTCACCGCACATCTGGACTAGCTCGCTCTGCATCTTTGCGCTCTTACCGGCGCCAAAGCTCTCTCATGAGAAACTCATCATCGCGTTTGGAATCAAAATCTTACGCCAAACATTCAGCCGAGCTCACTGCACAAGCTGAAAGCAAGTTCCTGATTTTGATGGATGTCCTTGCTAGTGCATCCAAGGAAGCTTCTTCCCTCAAGACTGTCTGGGAGAACATGAAACATGAACGAGAGCTGCTTCTCCAGAAGCACGACGAAATGGCGAATTATACCACGGAACTGACGGCCGAACTCAGGACACGTGAGGATGAAAGGTCACGCTCCAGCACCGATGTGGTTGATTGGAAGAGGAAAGTCGAGAAGCTTTTGACAGAGCTTGCCGCTGCCCATAGCAGTGTGACTACCGAAAAGGCCCACGTCCAGGAGCGTGATAAGGATATTGAAAGGATCCGTACAGAACTCCGAGAGGTTCGAGATTCTGGTTTTCGCAAAGATAGTCAGAATGAGCGTGAGCTTGAGAGTCTTCGAGCTAGACTCAATCAGACTGAGAACGACCGTGATGCCATCACCCAGGCATCGGAGAAATACCACCGTGAGTTGAACAAAACTAATAGGGAACGCTCTGAACTGGCTTCAAAGCTCAATGAAATTACCACTAGCTATGAAGTCAGCCAGAAGGATGTTCTTTCGCTGAATGGGCGGCTCAAGATCGTCGAAGCAGAACGCGAAGCCTCCCTGCAGACAATTGTCCGGTTGAAGGATGAGGTCAAGCGAGCCAAGCAAAAGAGTGCTGAAGATTCTCGAGATGCGATCGAGGCCACAGAAAAGTTTGAAAAAGCCGCGCGCGAGTCCTCAAGATTAAAGGAGACTCTGGGTGTCATCGAGGTTGAGCGAGATGAGCACCTTCGAACTATTGAGACTCTACGTCGTCAATTCAAGGCCCAGAAGCTCGACTATGACGAACTGACTACTAGATTTGCTGATGTCTCTCGAGATCATGAGGCAACCAGGCGTGAAATTATCACAATACAGGAGACTTTGAAGACCTCCGAGATCTCGCGTGACAAGCATCTTCAAACATTGGAGCGCACCCGCGAATCTTTACATAGTGTCACCCGCCAACGTGACGAACTTACTGATGAAATGGGCACTATCACCAAGCGCCTGGAGGAGCAGAAACAACAGTCTGCCCTGGCCCGTGAGAGTGTGACCAAGGCTGAAGGGAAAATTTCTGATCTTTATGTCGAGATCACCACTATGAAAGAAAAGGTTGTTCACGCTCAACGTGAGCGTGACGACGCATCCCACAAGACGCACCATCATCTCACGGAAACCAACCAACTCCGTGAGCGCATCGCTGCCCTCGAGCATCAGAAGCGAGACGCCATTGACTCGCGTACGAGACTGAGTGCTGAGCTTGAGCAGCTGCGAAGCGAGTACACCCAGGTCTCCGAGACAATTACATCGTGCCATAACGACTCAGAAGATATGGAACATGAGATCGAGAACCTAAAGGCCCTCGTTCACGAAGCTCAAGAACAGCGCGAGCGTGCTATTAGTGCTCGTGAATCTGCCGACCGAGAGCGTGATACCTACATCTCTAGGTATGACGAGAAATGTCGTGAGCTAGAGCGAGTGAGGGAAGGAATGTTGAGTCGTAGCGGCACCTACTCACACTCGCATTCCCGACGCTCAGGAGGAGGGGGTGAATTCCGTACCACCCACACCATCGCTTCTCGGTCCGTCTCACACCACGACCACGGCACTTCACATGAAAATGGCTACAACAACTCATCCGACATTGAGCATACATCCCATCTTAACCATCCCACAGAGACACTCCGTGAGACATCGGTTACTGCATAGGCTCGTCATCATTCACGTTGTCTAAGATGGATGACACAAAGTTGGATCACTTCAATCTGCCTGGCGGGCACGGCCAGCCAATTTAGCCTTGTGAGGCTGCGGCCAGTCAAAGGGTGGGGGAAAAGCTCGTACTTTGCGATTGCTTGAGGTCTTCTGGTGTTAGACTGTTTCCTGTTCTGGCTCAAATCCCTCACACTCCTTCCGTGCCTGAAGTAATGATGAATTCCTAAACTCCCAAAAATGGCAAGAAATAGCCTTTTCATCACATAATGCAAGGGCTAAGTAGAATCTAATTTGCTCATCAATGTTAATCTGTTCAAGGACTTGAAGACACTGATAGTTTTTATCCTCGGAGCGTGCTAAGCAATTTTCTATTTGTAAGAAGCCCTCGGAGGTCCGTGGATGATAGTTCACCAGGCCTAACCTCCGCGGCAGCAGCGAATTTTAATAACGGGTGCAGCTTTATCGTCTTATCATACTGCATATAAAGATATGACCAGTAATGAGCTTTGAGAAGCCTGGGATTGTGACATGCAGCATGCTACAGACTGAGTTTCCCTCCTGTATGTGCCGTTGTCCTTTTATCCTTACCTAGGTACTCAACAAAACGACATAGCCGATCCAGAAACTCAACTTCTCCATGGCCACGCCTAAGCGGCCTTACGGCCTGGTTGCCAATACAGGCATAGAACTGCTCACGGCAGGGACTCCAAATGGTATAACACATTCATTCTCGCAAAGGAACGCCGCCTTACTCATTTCCAGGTTTCAAAATCTCTATCCTACTTGAGGAACTCAAACAAGCTTATGGCAAAGAATACACGTACCAAAACCTTGACAAATTCCAGAATAATGATTAGAAGGAGGCATGGTTCATCAAGCTTGGCCCGAATGGTCGCATCCCAGTAATCGTCGATCACGACAACGGCGGGTTCGCGGTGATGGAAACCTTGGCTATCCTCAATTACCTGACCCGCCACTACGATCCGGACTTTAAATTCTCGTTCGAAGACCCACTCGACAGCTGCACTGCAGAACAATGGATGGCGTGGCAGAATGCTGGTCTAGGTAAGTTCTATCCTTGGTTGTTTTTGTGCCATTTTCTTCCGCCTCCTGCCGTTCCTATCTTTGTACGTTTTCTCGAAAACATAGACTGACGACAACACCCACCGCTTTATTGTAGGTCCAATGCAAGCGCAGGCCAACTTCTACTATCGATTCTGTCCTGAGCGGCACCCTTACCCAACGCAGCGCTTCTTCGGAGAGACAGAACGACTATTTGGTGTGCTCGAAGCTCGACTCACCAATCGAGAATATATCGCCGGCCCTTGGCGGGGAAAGTATAGCATTGCTGATATCGCTGTCTGGCCATTCATCAATTCGTCCTCTGTCACCGGCATAGATCTCGCGAAGTTTCCCAGCATTTTGAAATGGTGGGAACGAATAGAACAGCGTCCGGCGGTGATGAGCGGCATGATGGTTCCGACTGGGCAGGAATTTCCCTATGGTTACAAGACCGTACTGGAGAGAGCAGCAGAGGATCCTCAAGGTACAGACCAGAGTGAAAGGCCGTTACGAGACGCCCTGGTAATGGCACAGCAGGAGTTCGAATATGTCTATAGGAGCCCTTGATAGACGACTATTAGAAGTCGGTCATATGTAGATGGGTGTTAGCTGACGTGGCTGTAAGAGGCTGGAACGCGTGCCAGTGGAGGTCTGCAGTTTGAAAGATAGGCAACAACCCTTGTTCTCCACCTTAAAATCGATCCATAACCAATTTTTGTCTGCGCAATCTATCGGGTTTGATACGTCTCTTACTGTCTACGTGAGTAATGGAGTAATAAGCTCTACCAAATAGTCCTCCGTCTTGGCCTTGATACCCAGCAACTCGTTATCATTCTCCGTAAAATTTGCTCCAAACTCCGGGTCTATTGCTGATTTGAGCAGGATAGGGAGAACGGTTGGCATGTCATGTTGTCCTTGTGCGAGTCGTTCCATTGCGCTGTTTACCATCACGTCCAAATCCAGGTTTACAGGAGCCCATGGCTTGTTTGGTGCTATCTTTTTGGCCACAGAGAGGAGGTGGTTTTGTGACAGGCTCATCTCAGAAACATAGACTGGTCGATTCCGGGTCTCGTTGGGGTGTGCTAGGACACCGACTATGACATCTCCGACAGTCGGCATGCTGGTGGTGCTGAATTGATAGTCTCCGCCATTGAATATCCCAGGCTGAGAGCTAGATAAATCCATGATGATCTTGCCTCGTATGCAAAGGTCAGTAAAGCCTCCGGTATATACGAGAGTGTACGTTAGGTCTGTCGTTTTTGATTTTTCCATGAGATAGTCTTCGACTGCCACCTTCATAGCGAAGATTGGAAGTTTTCGACAATTGGGATTGGCCATGTTAGAGCCATAGTTGGACGGCAGGAACCGCTTGACGCCAGCAGCTATGGCGGCATCGATCATGAGCTTCTGACTGAGCACACTTGGATCACTAACGACCGAAACCACGGCATCTTGACCTTTGAGTGCGGCCGCCAGAGACTCAAGGTGGGTGAAGTCTGTTTCCACCACTTTAACACCTTCAGCATAGGTGGAGGATGAGCCTGCCCGTTTGAGCACCTGAACATTGAACTTGTTGGATGCGAGGAGCTTCTCCAAAACCAAAGATCCCAAGCGGCCAGATCCACCGACCAGGGTGACATTCTCAATGGATGACATGATGAAGGTGTGCTGGTATAAGTATTCCGTTCGGTGGGTTGAAGCTTGAAGTTTTCAGAGTAGAGTAGTAGAATTATGGCATAACAGGTACGCTTGATAGATTTGTAGGCAGATCGAGTATCTGGGGACTGCATAAGGTTGAAGATTGACACCCCTTTATATACATGTACTGCCCGCACTGTTGTTGAACCAGCACAAAGTACAACATGATGCAATGGCCAGTCGATTATCGGCCGACGAACCATTAGCAACCTCGATACCCACTGTCATGGTGGAGAACAAACGAATCCATTCATCTAGATGCCTAAGCAACTCCTGGATTGTGAGGTTGTCTACAATACAAAGGGGCGATATCCCACCGGCCAGAGGTGAGATGCCAAGGCTCTATTAAGTAAGCGACTGTTGGGGGCGAGGCCTCAGGGGCGATATCCCACCTAAATGCCGACGCTAACCACGTGTATAACAGACCCAACCTGAACGATCCATCAACGGGTATCCCACCCTTCTCCGATATCGAGTCCGAGACATTGCCTGCCCATGCCTCCTCTAGCCCAGGACTCTGGTGAGTGAGATTTCTTGATATACTCCGTATGGCATAAGCAGGTAAACCCGGGAAACTCTGCAAATTGCGCAACTTATGTGCTGAAGATCTGACAAAGCTCTCAAGTAGGCGCTGGGTCGATCTTGACAGTGAGGCATGCTTGCTACTGTGGTAAATCCTTCGCTCGCAAGGAACACTTGACCAGACATCAAGCCACCCACGACAAACCAGAGCACATATGCAATATATGCCAACGGCGATTCAGTCGCAAGTGAGACTATCCCTTTCCAATGCGTGCCCAATCGTGATACTGGACATGTTCAGCTCACCCTTGGCTGAAGAGACCTCCTTCGTCGCCACTCAGCTCTGCATGAAGCGAACCATACACGGATCGCTATTTCCTGCGATGCATGCCGCGTTAACAAGACGAAATGCTCCGGTGGTGTCCGGTGTCTGCTTTGTGCGCGGCGAGGTATTAACTGCACCTTCCAGGGCAGTCTGCGCCGACGCAGAGCAGCAAACACAGATGATGAGGTAGCCCAAGGGGCCGTCCATACTTCCGCTCCCGAAGATGAGGTGAATGATGAATTGACTAATCCTCCAAGTTCGATGCTGGAGCCCGACTCCTTAACTGGAAACGCAAATTCTACAGCAGAGGAGCTCCTTCCACCGCCAGTTGAGCTCTTCCTAAATCTCACAATCGCGCCGTCAAGCCCAGCCCCAATCAGCGACCTCCAGCCCCTGAGTTCTGGGATTGAAGCGATATACGAGCTTCTGATTGCAGAACAGTCTTCATTAGAAGCGAACGTTCAAGAGTCCGAGGATCTGCGCAGCTGTCTAGCTCGGTATCGTGGGTCATATTTCAAAAGCTTCCATCTGCGGTGGCCGTTCCTCCACGGCCCAACGTTTGACCTGGCCACTGCGTCTCTACCCCTTGCTGCGTCTGTGTGTGTCATAGGAGCATGGCTCCAAAGCAGTGAAGATCTGGACGAGAGATTCTATGCGCTTAGGGTACATGAATTACTGCTACAGCGCTTACTATACAATCTTGTGAGCCTATTATTCCCCTCCCTCATCTCGAAGATCTTATCTACTTACTTCTCTGTAGATCGACCCCGAATCAAACTTCAAACAACAAGCATGGCCAATCGAGCTCTTCCAGGCTGTCCTCCTAACCCTGATCTTCTCACTCCACCGCACAGATGACATCACGATATCCAGAGCCCAGCACCTAAGAAACGCACTGGTATCCACCCTTCGCGAGCTCGGGGCCTTCGACGGTGAAATATTCACCAACCATCTAGACATCTATTTCGGCGGCACATATGCGCCATACCGATTGAGTATGCGCGAGAGATTCAAGCGCTTTCTTCTTTTGACCTATCAATTCGACGCGTATTTCGCGCTTGCTCACAACATGCCACCAATGCTACACCACCAAGAAATCGGAGTTACTCTGCCCAGTACCTTTGCACTGTGGAATACATATGGCCTCGATGTGTTTGCCAAGCGCCATCTAGAAGAGCCGCCAGGACGATCTGATATTCAGATGTGCGAAATGGCGCATAGGTCGGGCTCGTCTTCACCCCCCTTGCCTATCCTTGTGGAAGATGTCCTCCTTGGTTTGTGCGGCAAGCTACAGGCGATATGGGTCTTGAGCGAGACCTCTGCATCCCAGGTGGAGGGACACCTCGATAATGTCTCACAAAGAATCAAACTCAGCTCAGCTCTTGATTCATGGAAACACGAGCTAGACACCATCAACGAGGTGGCATCTCTCAAGGACATTCCTAATAACCCCACTGCCGCAAGGAATTTACTCTTGGCATATCGCGCAGAAGATGACTCCACATCAGCATCACTAAAGCGTATCAAGACGCTGATTCAGGATGCGACGGTGCTATACCACTTCCTGAAGATGTCACACTACCTTGGTCCTGCCGCGCAAGGAACTAAAAATTATCGTCGTACGGAGACCGAGCCTACGAGGGCCTCCAAGGCCGACAGAGAAGCTTTCGCCTGCGCACAGCAGCTGCTCGAGCTCGCTGAAGCACATTCGGTTGCTGGAGATGTGGGAGGAGGAGCATCCGCCTCATGCAGAGCTCTATCCCTCAACCCGCTCCTCCGGCATGCGTTCGCCACAGGCCTCGACGTAACAAATTCTGTCCTCTCCTGCCAGAAATGTAAGTGCTACCCTGGAAGGCCGAGCCGGCAGACAGCTGCGAGCACAAGCATGAACCTTGAACAATGGATCGAGGCTGGTGGACCTTTGTCTATTAACGACACGCCGATCTGTGTCTGCAAGTTGGAGGTTTGGAGTGGGCGGTTTGAAAAGGCCATTCGAGACCAGATGAAGGTCACGGGAGATTGAGGGATGAAGAGACGAAATGCAATGAACAAACCAACGCACAGTAGATAGAGGAGTATTGTATTGGGCAGAAGTATAAAAAGAGTCCTCATTGGCGCTGATATCCCCCTTGTCTGATGCTTGCTTGATCACATGCCATTTTGCTAACTAGCTCGGTATCCCGGAGCTACATATCCCTTTTCTGCTTTGAGATGATATATCACACACAGGCCCACCACATTTTGCCGAGGCTGTGTCCAAGAGATATATCGTATATCCAACAGCACTCCGTGCTTGGAGAACCGAGCATTCCAAGACTTTCGAGCAGCGATGCTACCACAATATATATACACTACTCACGTATCAAAACTTCCCAACAACGGGTTTAGGAAAAGCAATAAAAAACAAAAAACAATCAAAAGGAAAACCGTAACCGTCGAGTCTGAATCTATACCGCCTCGTCGACGTTATGTAGGGGCACATAGCTGCCTCTATTCGCCTCCTCGCCCTTTCTGCTGCGCCAGCCTTTACCACCCCTAAGGCTAGCCGCGGTGTCCCACAGACCCAGGATCGTCGCCCTCACCCTTGCGATAGCGCCGAGTCCCCTCCTCCGTCCACGAACAGGCACTGAGATCTTTGAGCTCTCCATTTCCATTGCCTCGACGGTCAACCACTTGGGCCGTCCGGCCCATCGGAGCGCGAGACTTGATAACGTCACGGAAATGCTACTGAACATCATTGCTGTTGCGCTCATTAGGGGAGGCATGTGATAGCCGAGGGGGAGGAAGAGGCCCATTGCGAATGGTAGGCCAATGACGTTGTAGGCGCAGGCCCAGATGAGATTCATTTTGATGCGGCGGAAGAAGACACGGCAGAGGTGGAGAGCGGTGGGGATGTTGAGGAGATCGTCAGACCGCATTATGACGATATCAGCGGCCTCAACAGCGATGTCTGAGCCAGAGACTAGACCAATACCGATATCTGCGGTGGCGAGGGCTGGAGAGTCATTGATACCATCGCCGACCATGGCAACAATTTCGCCTTGAGCCTGTAGCTCGGCCACGATATTTTGTTTGTCACTGGGCGAAACTGAGGAGCGGATGGAGTCTTTCGGTATCCCAACGAGTGTGCCAATGCTTAAGGCGGTGTTGTATGTGTCACCAGTGATGAGAGAGGTGCTGATTCCCATCTTGTGGAGTGCTGTAACTGCGGCAGGGGCAGTAGGCTTCAATGTGTCCGAAAGGTCGAGGATACCGGCGTATTCGTTGTTGATTGCGATGTAGATAGTCGTTATACCAGTCTTTGACTTCATCCTGGAGATCGGAGACATGGCAGAATTGACAGCCTGCTCGATATCGGCAGGTATATCAATATGCTTAGCGTGTAGGAATGATGCATTTCCAACATGAACCTTATAACGAGTAGCTTGGTTGCTTGACGACTCTAACTCGACAACTGCAGAAACACCTTGACCCACGCTCACCCCGAAAGTTCCAACGTGACCGGGTAGTGCTGCATCGTCAGCAAGCTTTAAGTAGGATTTTGCTGCGACAAGGATTGATTTGGCAATTGGATGTTCGGAACCTGCTTCAGCAAGCCCAACCAGTTTCCACCAGAGGCTCTTTTGCTCCTCGTTTGCATTCCACTTGGGTTCTAATTTTGTATCAGCAACCTTGAGTTTACCGAAGGTGAGGGTGCCCGTCTTGTCGAAAACAATGTGTGTGATTCGGGTGGCTGTTTCAAGAGCAGCACCGCCCTTTACCAAAATGCCGTGTTGAGAAGCCGTGCCAGTTCCTACCATTACCGCTGTCGGTGTGGCAAGACCAAGTGCACAGGGGCAGGCGAAGACAATGACGGAGATACACAACTCCAAACATACCATCAATTTCCCGCCACTTTGAGCCTTGAGGAAAATCTCAGGTGGGTGGGTCAAGGTATGGCTTAGGATAAGCCAGCTAACAAAGGTGAGCAGCCCTAGCACAATAATCACTGGGACGAAATAACCCGCCACAAGATCCGCCATGCGCTGGATGGGTGCTCGACTGGTTTGTGCTTCTTGTACAAGATTCACGATCTGACTCAATTGAGTATCCTTGCCGGCACGGGTCACCTTGAAGTCAATTTTTCCCGCTCCATTGACAGTACCAGCGATAAGCAGGCTAGCTTTCTTCTTCAAAATAGGCATGGCTTCACCTGTAACCATACTCTCATCAACGAAACTCTCGCCACGAGTGACCGTCCCATCTGCAGGGATTTTGTCACCAGGTCGAAGGATTACAATGTCGCCTACTTCGAGGAGTTCTGTGGGGATGACCTTCTCCACCGCTGAAGGTCCTGATGTGTCGGAAGAGGCGGCGGCGGGCTGCTCTTGGAACGAATTCCTTGTTGGCGTTTTCTCCAGAATTGGCGATGTGGGTTCGACCCAGGTGTCAGCAAGCTTTTCAGCATACAATGGGTCATCGTAAATTGTTGCCATGCTTGGTGCAAGCGACATCAAGGCTGACAAAGCCTTTGAAGTTTGTCCTTTAGCTCGATTCTCGAGCCATCTGCCCAATGTGATGAAGGTGAGCAGCATTGTGCTTGTATCAAAAAGAGTGCCGGGTCTATTGTGAGGAGGAATCAGGATAGCGACGAGCATGGCGAAACAGCTAAAAAAGAAGGCCGTGGAGGTACCCAACACTACCAAAACATCCATAGTGGGGGATTGATGTTTCAAGCTCTTTAATGCTGAGACATAAAATCGTTTCCCAATGCCGAATTGGACCGGGACGGTTAAACCACAGCAGATGACGTCGCCTAAGAACAGACCTGGTATGATTTCGAAGGAAGTAAAATCGATAAATGGCAAGAACATGGGTATAATCATGCTCATCAGGAAAACCGGTATGGCAAAACCTAAGGAGGTTGTGAAGGCTCGCTTCCACTCCTGGATTTCTTTTGTCTTGGCCAATGATTCAATTTGTGCGTTATTGTCCTCGGAATCTGCAACTAGAGCGTTGTAACCTGCTGCCTCGATGATTCCCACTATAGCACGAAGACCAATAACAGCGGAATCATAGGAGATAGTTGCTCGAGAAGTTGACAGACTGACTACAGCGTTCTTGACGCCAACCTTAGACCTCAATTCGTTCTCAAGCTCTGTCGCAGCATTTCCATCAGAAAGACCGTAAATCTTCAGTTGAACGGAGGCATGGGCTGAGCCTTGTAGAGCCGTTTCGGGGTTCGAGGAAATGATATTTGCGTCAAAGCCAGAATCTTCAATTATTTCAACAATCTTCGAGGCAGGTAGGACTGTAGGATCATGTGAGATAACGGCGCGTTCGGCAAGAAGACTTATATTGAAGCGAATGAGCCCTTCGACATCTTTGAAGCCTTTCTCCACTGAAGATGTGCAAGCGCCGCAGGTCATGCCTTCAATGGCCACGGTTGTGGTCCAGGTTCCTGATGTCGGTTCATTGTCGGTTCCAATGGTCAAATTCGGCTTGCCAGAGTGTTGAATCTTGGTTTCCAGGACAGTTGCGTCGAAGCCTCGGTCCTCAATTATCTCAGCCAGTGCATCGGCGTCAATTACGCTTGCGTCATGCTGAACGACAGCACGGCCTGCCAATAGCGATATGCTGAAGTCCTTGACACCTGCAACATCTTTAAATCCTGTTTCGATGGCGGAAGTACATGCACCGCATGTCATTCCCTCAACTTTAATTGTGGTCGATGTAACCTTCGCCCCTGCCTTTTCTGCAATCAGGCGTTGGTGCGGCATATCTGTTGTAAGAACTTCGGCGTCAAATCCACGGTCCTCAATCAATTCAGCGACCTTATCAGCTGGCAGCTTTATGGGGTCGTGATGGACCACTGCCCTTCCCATAATCAGACTAACCGAGACCGCGCCTGCGCCCTCGACATCTTTAAATGCTGATTCCACGGAGGATGTGCAGGCACCACAAGTCATACCATCCACTTTCAATGTTGTGGTCGCCATATGTGCAGGATGGGGTTTCTCGAGGGACACCGGGTCGGTGTCGTCTAGTAACGACATGGTTTCAATTTGGATTGTCTCTCGGCTCGAAATGCGCGTCGATCGTTATGGGAATATTATGGGCTCATAATTGGGAGAGGTGCGGATGGGAGGACGGTCGCAAAGGGCCAAAGGTATCAATGAGTGCAGGTACTGAGACGAAAAGTTGCGGGCAATGTGAAAAGAGTGTGCATATGAATCGAAGGGACGCGAGCTGAAACAAACAGGGCAAAAGAATTTGTGGTGGAAGCGAGAGGTGAGACGGGCATGGAGAAGGGTGAGCACTGAGGAATCGGAGCGCTGAGGTTTTGCTTAGATATCCAAAACTGGCGAGGTGTAGTTAGAAACTCAGAATTGGTAATTCAAACACGCCTGACCTGGCAGCACTGCCCCTGGTGCAGTTGCTGGTCAGTGCCCTGGAAGTTTGGAAGCTGCTGGTGGGTGATGGGGGGGAGGGAAAAGGAGTTGGCCTTTGTTCTCGGCGCCCGCTCCCTAAAGGGCCTAACAAACAGTCCCTGAACCCCCTGGCACTGCGATATGTAATCGGTAATCGGGGCTGCTCCTTCCAAAAATACCCCGGCTGTAACGCCAGCCGCCCTGTCTCACAGTCAAGAAACGCCGATGCCACGCTTCCCCAGATTGGGGGTTCTTTCCTATTTCGGTAGGTCACAGCCAATGCCAGAAATCCTAGGATTGCATCATTCGCTGGCATGATCCACCGCAGTCGTTCAGCTGGTGGGCTTATTCTGTCAGACCACTCTATAAAAGCAGCAGCTGTGCTGGTATTGAAAGTAAAATTGCACCATCGATCCGTCTCCATCCCCTTTACCAGAATTGGACCATGGTAATTTCTACATCAATCTACCGAGCTTTCATACTTCGTACGCAATATGGCCAACCGACCTTTGCATGCATAGTAACATGATGATCGTGAACATCACGATTCATGATTTACGACTGTCGATGGGCCGTAATCTTAGGATGTTTTACGCGAGCAACTAGGAGCCCCTCATTGCCGGTGCGAGGCTGACCTCGATCATCGAGTTCACACACGGAATATCCTTGCGGCATTTTCAGATCGTTTTCTTGTGGAACGGTCTCCCAACATTGATGTGTGCGTTGCAACCCCAGATGATTTTGAGCAGAGCGACTACTTCCTGGAAACGAACACGTCGAGTTCTAAGATTGCTCTCGACCCAATCCGCGAGTTTTCTGTTTACTCATCGCACCACCCACCGATGATATTTCATCAACCGATCTCCTCGGGGCTCGTAGTCGCTGTCACTGCATGAATAGGTCCTCTGCGATGATGAATCCTGATGACCAACCAGCCGCTCTCGAGGATGTTGAGAGCCTGGACAACTCTTCAACCCATCCCCGCTATTTCCGCTCCAGCCTTTTGGCCCAGGGCCTTTGCCAGGAGTGGAGATCACCTTGAGGCCAATGGGCTCTCACCTCACTATAACAGGAGGTAGTAGAGCGACACAACTCTGCCGCGTACCTCAGAATGCCGTGGCGTCCTAGGTTTATGTTTGATAACTTGATGCTGAAACTGTGTGAAGCATGTTCTTTTTCATCCCCGCCATATGTAAGGATGTAGTTCGTGTTATGTATAGAACTCCGTTTTCCCCCGTCCTAACCACCCACCAACAGTAAAGCAATAATATATGTAAAGTTCGGAAATACTCTCAACATCCGACGAAAGCGAATCTCTTCGGGGGACAGCCGAATGCGTTGATGGTGGATGGATGTGGCTAGTTGGTCGGCGCGAGAATGTGTGTCGTCAGGGTTAAGCCTCATAAATTGCGTTTGTGATGAGCATCCACATAAAAGGCTGGTATGAGGAGAGATGTTTCAAATCTCTCCGAAGCCAATCTATCAATTTTTGGGCTTTTAGCTTTGCAGCATCTCTTCTTTTGGTGGTGCATGGGTGTAGACTCTCAGACTTGTTATTCACACACTTGAAGGCAGACCACGTCTCTAATCGCCTCGTGGGAAGTATACGCACTAAATAATACAGCGTTCTGTATTGCCGGACCATCACAAACTCATCCAGGTATAGTTTTCCACCTGGAACACCATGCAAGGTGAAACCGCGCCTGGACCACCAGGACGACGCGTCAGTCGTGTCGAGCCGAAACGCGGGGCATCTCTCGGCAAGGCTGTATGCCAAGACTGCTGTGCAGAGACCAATGACCCGCAGTGGCCATCAACTCCAAGGCAGCCTTTCTCACCGTGTGCTTGATCCTCTTATACCAAGTGGTTGACAAACGCCACGACAACCTCAATCCATACTCCGTATCGAGCGTACAGCTATGGACCAAGCACAGACTAGGGCTCTGGCTGCGATCCAACCCTTTATGCATCTTGCCACAACGCAAAAGACCCCGACACAACGCTTCGTCTGTGACCTGATCAACCGTGCGATCTCCGCCCAAGGGACATATCTTTTCACCGAACTGCTCCAGACACCCGCTATCCAGAGCCTACGCGGCACAGACTCGCAGCCATGGCTGACCCTACTCGAGATCTTTAGCTGGGGGACCTTTGAGGAATACCATGGTATGAATCAAGAGCACAATGCACACTCAACATGAGAGCGAGACACTAACCTCCTCCATCACTCACAGCAACACCCGGCCTGCCCAACCTTGATGAGAACCAAACTCTGAAACTCCGCCAACTCACGCTCTTGACTCTTGCCTCACCCTTCGCACCTAGCTCCGGAGACGGCACAACCAACAACCTCACCTACGACTCACTCCTCACCTCCCTCTCCCTCCCCAACGCCGCCAGCCTCGAATCACTAGTGACGCAGTCCATCTACTCCGGCCTGCTGATCGCTCGACTGTCACCCACCTCCACCCCTCCAGTCGTAAACATCACCTCGGTAGCACCACTCCGCGATCTGCGACCCCAATCTCTCCCTGCCCTCCTCCAGATCCTGCAGACCTGGGAATCCCGCTGCACAACAATGGTGCACGACCTCGAAGCGCAAATCACCGCCATCCGCAGCACTGCGACCGAGCGTGCCTCCAAGGCCCGCCGCAGACAAGACGTCGTGGACGCGGCTGTGCTAAGCGAGAAGCCAGCGACCGAGCCCACGGACGCCGCAAAGGCGGCGGCCGCAGCGGCCACCCAACGTGCGATACGGACTGGTGCGAGCAAACTGCCTAGCAAGCGGAATCTCGACCCGGACGCGGAAGGCGATGAGGACGACATTAGCGACGACGACGACGGCCGGATGGATATAGACGAAGGAGTCGATGTCGGCATCACGGGAGCGCTGGGTGGTGGTGGAGGTAGCAGCGCATCAGCCTCGCGGGGTGGTGCTGGTGGTAGCTCGAGAGGGGCAAAGAGGAACAGAGGCCGAGGGAAATAAAGACCTCGCGAATCTCTAACACTATAGTGTTATATGAACAACAAAGTACCACATGCTATGAGAATGACTGAAGATGTAGCGGGCCGGGGCCTTGAGGAACGCATTGCAGGTCGATCTGGCATGACATTGCGAATATGCGATGACATCACGCCAGCATCTGGAACATGGACCGGATTCTCCCGCAATAAAAAACTGGTAAAGTTTGGCAAGGCAAGCAGGGAAGCCGGCCAGCGCTGCTGCTACCGCTGCTCAAACAAGTGCATGAAAAATAGCACCCACTGTTCCAGACACATGATGACATAGAGACGGCGCCGATACTAGAGAAATCATTCATAGAATACAGATGAGATGGCGGCATCACAGGGCAAGCACCTCTTAAGTCAGATTTTCTTGGTCATCAATTGTATTTCATTTGCGCCCGCCCACTCTGTGGCTGCATTGAGCAAAGTTTTTGGCTGTCGTAAAGAAGAGCCCGCCCGTCCAGTTGCTCACACGTGGTATTAGGTCCTAGGTACCCTGTTCTTTCCTTTTCTTCCGATCTGGGGAGAGAAATTCTTTCTCGCTCTTGCTTCCTTCCTCTTCTTCACGTTATAAAGTTAAATGAAGATAAAAGCCTTCGCTGAACGCCTCCGAAGCCCCAAGGAAATTCTCGTACGCTGCTCGCTGGATATAGAACGACAAGAAGGTGACTATAGTTTCCGACGGACCCAATCCAATGACTCAGCCCCAAATGTCCTCCGTATCGCTCAGCGATTTCGCCTGTTTGTTGAAAGCTGGGGCAGGATGGGGCCATTGAGCCGCTCAGCCACATTGTTTTTCAATCAACTCAAACACTTGCCATTATTCGTTAAAAAAAACACACCTGCAGGGAACCATGATCTTTTAGAACTTGGTTCCTGGCACGAAGATGAAGAGTATACTGAGTGCCACTGCTAGGGCGGCGAACATGAGCGATGCCATGGTTGCCCGTGTCAGAAGCAGTCTCCGAACGAATGGTTCTCGCACCCTTGACCAATTCATCCACGTGTATTCACTAAATCCGAGATAAGCGGCCAGGATGTCGAGCTTGTATTGGTAGGAGATGAGGAAATATGCCCCGATGGTGAATGGGAGTATGACCTATTTTTGAAAGATCAGTCCTGGCAAGAGGTTTTGCGAACCTAGTAACAAGGCCGGGAAAGCACTTACATAACACCTCATCCGTCTTGACATGTCACTCAAGATCATGTAAAAGCCGCCCCAGAAACCACCCATCAAACTAGCCAGACCGATGATAAGTCGAATTAAAACGCTGAGTGGAACTAAGTTGCCTAGCGCTTTGGCTTGCAGGAAGCCAGGAAATGCATCCCTTTCCATTGCCTGGAAGACATAGTCTTTGGCGTCATCGAAGACTTCTGGGTCGTCTCGACCTTCCTCTTCAATGGCTCGAATGATTCGATTCAGCATAGAGTCTGGTAGGACAATCTCACGTTCTGAGCCGGGTAAAACGAAGGTGTACAGGATCTTTTCCGCACTAGCCTTGATATCCGCCCGAGCAACACTATGGCCAGGAGAATTTGAATCAGTTCGAACGTCAGGCGTAGAGAAGACGGGCTGCGGTAATTGTTCAGAGGGTGAGGGTCGATCCCCTGATGGGCGACTGAAGTTTCTTGAGTGTCCGGATGCCATGCTATGAGACGGAGAATGATCGGTGTTGCCTTCTCTGCTGGTAGATTTCCGTGCATTAGAGTTCTCCGACCTTAGGAAGGCTGAGACTCTTGATTCATGTCCACTTTTCCTGTGATCAGATACAGCCTCACCAATGTCGAAAGACTCAAGTAATTGTGAGGACCTTTTACTTGTGGCTTTCTCCATCTCAGGAGTGTCAATCAGCATGGATCGTCGCAGTTCTCGAACATAGTGTCGACATAGCGACATGTGCTGGGAGACATCGAGCCTATTAAAACAGTCAGATTTTGTATTCCTCTTATTCGCACAGGTTCAAGGCGTACCAAAAATCCAGGTAGTCGACCGAGCGTTGTTGATCTCGCATGTAGATGTAGAATGAAAATAGATCAACAGGTGCTAGCGTCCTTCTACCCAGCACTTCCATCAGCGTTGGCAGCCTATTCCGTTGCTCGAGCTCCTGCTCAGGGTTTCCATGAGCATGTGCCATTGAATGTTGAGGTTGCTGTAAGGTTCAGATCGATTCGAAGTTGCCCAGGATGATTACGCCTGTGGTAGGCGGCCTAACGGCCAGCGGTTCAGTTCCAATAACCAAGAAACAAGATGGACTTGCGCAGTATCATCAGCTAGTTTTTGGGCCGGTCGCCAGTCTGAGGGTTTGCTTTCGATGATGTCGATGAGGCAGCTGTAAATGGGAGGTGAGGCCAAGTATGGGGTGCAACCGGCAAAACACGATCGGGTGAAGAATGTAGGATTCTAGCGCTGGTAGAGTTTCGGGAGGATGAGGAGGTAGCGAGCGTAATGGACAAGGTGCGTTGGTGTTAACGAAAGAGGAGCGCGTTGTCGAGAAAGGGTGCGAGTGTTGTTGGTGAACGTTGTGTTATTACGCAGGGTGCGACAACGAGAGTGCACTGGCACTGGGCAGTGGCAGCAAAGTGACAGCGAACATTGGAAGGGACATGGAGTGGCTGGATTTCTTGGCTGGGCTTTCGGAGCGTCGGACTTGCGAACGGAA
>Ga0105239_10000583_pt1 | contig 52203 bp, 54 predicted proteins | sample KBSC44metaG_FD_92761 | JGI IMG/M metagenome (GOLD analysis project Ga0105239, IMG submission 92761) | Corn rhizosphere microbial communities from Kellogg Biological Station, Michigan, USA - KBS C4-4 metaG | ecosystem: Host-associated > Plants > Roots > Rhizosphere > Soil | place: Michigan, USA...
AGCGCACTTCCCTCTTGCTTGTGTTAACGACGCAGTAGTTTACGGACTTGGTCCGTATTTTTTATGAGTAAAAATATTCCGAGATATTGCGAAGGCCCGGCCCCACCCACGCTGGCAGCGTAGAAAGGGTCCGGGCCTGATGCGCGATGTGGTACCGTAGACAGATGTCTGTCGGTCCTGATGTCCAGCATCAGGTTCACCGCGCGGTGTCAGCGCGAGCTCAGGAGAGCCGGCTCAGCGCTTGGGTTATTCCGATTATCAGGCGGTGCAGCCGCTTGGCGGAGTTGTCGGAGGTGGCGTAGGCTGACCCGTCGGGTCACCGGTGGGCGGCTCACCGGGTGTACTGGTGTCGGTGGGCACTGGCGGAGGAGTCGGGTCGGCCGTCAGTGATGCCCTCATCGGGCTGTCACTTGGTTCTGCGCTAACGCAATGAGCGTTGACGAAGGCCGTGATGGCCGCTACGATGTCCAACTGGACGTCCGTGACGCGCAGCAGATTGCCATGTCGGCAGTCGGCCATCCCGACTGGATTGCTGTACCAGGACCAAGCCAGCCACTGGGTGTAGTTGGAGTACTCCTGGTAGCACGAAGCGATGAATGTTCTACCGCCTGCGTCCGAGGTTGACTGCGCCGTGGCATAGGCTACGTTGACCGCGCCATCGGAGCGTGTGTCGGTGACGTGGGCGAAGCTGCCGTCATTGTTTCGGGTGGCGTTGCTGATGTCTCCGCCGATGGAGTGCACGGTTACGCCGCTCGGGAAGTTGCGCGCGCCGAAGACGACACGCGCGTCTGCAATTGTCACAGCCTGCCCGATTTCGTCGCCGATAGCGTATGCGCCGTCGGTCGACTTGAGGCTAGCTGCGCCGTGGGCGAGTGTTGATCCCTCCGAGTAGCCGACAACGATGACCTTGCCGGGCCCGTTATTACCGCGGGAGATCGTAGCCATGCAGTGGATCGCGTTTGCGAGCCGCTGCTGTTGCTGCCGCCCGAGGAGAGTGAAGCTGTACTGAAATTCGATTGCCACTGTGGCGTTCGAAATTTCGTTGATCTTGGCGGCGAGATCCGTTGACTCGTCGAGGTCGCCCCACTGTCCTTGGTTCTTGCCTGCAAACCCGTGGACGAGGATGACTGGGTAGTTCTTGCCGAAGGTGTTATACACACCCTCCTCGAAGCCGCCCTCGTGCTTCGTCAGTCCGACGTCTTGCGCGACGCCATTGCAAGCGTCGAGGCCGCTCGGGATGCTGACGATGTTCGTGGTCGACGCCTGCGCCGACGAGACTACGAGCCCCGTCATGAGCAGGAGCAGTACCGCGAGCACCGAAAGTACGCTTGCGCGCCTTCGATTCATCGAAGTCACATCCTCTCTTGGTGAGTGAGCTTATCGGCGTTAATCAACGCCGTGTATATCATAATTATGTAATATAAAGTATGTCAAAGTTGTCTTAAGATTGAAGCGTAAGTATAATGCTCTGTATGACTAAGAAAAATAGTAATATGCGCAGCAAGCGTCAAATCGAATCTTTGAAGAATCAAACGGAATCATCTGTATCAGACGGTGTTAGCCGATCATTAAAGATTGTGATGATTGCGGTCTGCGTTATTTCGCTAGCCTGTCTCTTGTATTTCTGCCTACTAGGCTGGAACTTGTATCATGATAAGTCTCTTTCAGCGGTATACGGGTTAGTTATGGGCTTAGGTTTTTTAGCAGCTCTTGGCGTGAGCTCCTTCCTTTTTTATAGATATAAGGTACAGAAGCGCGCATCAAAGCGGATTGTTGTCAGGTTTAATTTTACGCTGCTTGCTTCATGGGTGTTGTTCATTGCTACATTCTTTAGCTACCTTAGCTCAGCTGTGTACGGGCCTGGATTCTCGAATATAGTTACACTTGCTCTTGCCGTTATAGCCGCTCCACTTGCGGTGATTGTATTATCAAGGGCTTCTAAAATTGGTTCGCTTGTATTTGGTGTAATGGCACTGCTGATTATGACACTTGAGGTAACTATGATTGCGTCTACAAACGCTATGGGTGATGGCGTATGGACAGTTGGCTTGCCGAGTTGGTTCGGACTAGCTGCAAATGTGTTTGCTGCAGCCATTTTGTTTGGTCGCTTACGGCGTAAATAATAGGAAGTAGAAATGGGATATAGTTCAGAGCAACGGAAGCTCAAAATTTCACGGAGTTTGGTGGTGATCGTGGTACTATTCTTTTTGGTATGGCCTGTACTCTTTTACATCCCGGAATACTTTCAGTTTAGCTCGGTACCTCTATCTGGGCTTCTATGGAGTGGGCTTGCTGTTCATATTATTGCTATGATCGCGTGCATAGGCTTATCCTCTCGTAGCGAGCGTGCAATTAGGAGATAAACGGTAATTTTAACAGTTGTCGTTTGGCCTGCTGCTTTTATTATCTTTATACCGCTTGCTTTTTATTCAGAGATGCAAGGAACCTCCTCTATAGTACCTTGGGTGTGTGTTTCTCTTATTCTCGCATCGTACGCTTTTGCCGTGGTATTGTTGGAGCGATTGCGCAAGAGCCTGTCGGACGTAATAAGTTTAGCGATTAAGTAGTTCACGGACTTCTGTGGTGTTTTTTGTATGCATTAAAGCGTCACGTAATTCGCTTGCACCGTCGAAATCGCGGATGTAGATTTTGAAGAAGCGTTTGAGAGTTTCGAATGGTTTACGCATATCAGCTTCGTATTGGTCGAATAAATCAAGTTGACGCTCAAGCAATGCGACGAGCTCTTCGCGGGCGTGCGGGCGGGTTTCGAGCGCAAATGCGAATGGATTGTGGAATACGCCACGGCCGATCATGACGCCGTTGACGCCTGGGTGTTCGGCAATAAGCTCTAGGCCGTGCTCGCGGTCGCGGATGTCGCCGTTAATAGTGAGTAAGGTTTCGGGTGCGATGCGGTCACGAAGCGCCACAATATCGTCGATAAGTTCGTAGTGTGCGGGTACTTTGCTCATTTCTTTGCGTGTGCGCAGATGAATCGTAAGGTTAGCAATGTCTTGCTGTAGCAAGTGTGTAAGCCAACCTTCCCATTCATCAACGCGCGTGTAGCCAAGGCGAGTCTTTACGCTCACTGGCAAGCCACCAACTTTTGCTGCGGCGATGATGGCTGCAGCATTTTCTGGCGTGTTGATGAGCCCGCTTCCTGAGCCTTTTGGCGCAACGTTTGGCGCTGGGCAGCCCATATTAATATCGATGCCCGAAAATCCAAGCTCGGCCATACCGCGGCTCATCTCTGCGTAATATTCTGGTACATTACCCCAAATGTGGGCAACGATGGGCTGTTCGTCTGGCGTAAACGTTAATCGGCCGCGCGTACTATGTTTGCCGCGCGGGCTGCACCAACTATTGGTATTGGTGAATTCGGTGAAAAATACGTCCGGCTTACCCGCCTCGGCAATCACATGGCGAAATACAACGTCAGTCACTGCCTCCATAGGAGCCAATATGAAATACGGTTGCGGTAGGTTTTTCCAGAACGAAGTCATTACTATATTATCTCATGAAATGGATAAACCCCCACCCCAAGGTGCCGCAATGGCACCAAGGAGTGAGGGCAACCGGAGCGCGGGGAGTCACTGCCTGTAGGCGCGTGACGCGTATCCGGTTTTAGGCCCTTTAGTATTGGGCCCGCGCAGTGAGAAGGGATCGAACCTCCGACCGCGACTTCCGTAGAAGCCGTGCTCTACCATTGAGCTATCACTGCTGGTCGACCCACAGTGCGCGTCCCTGGGACTTTGCACCAGGAATGTGCCGTGGATCGCGCCTGCTATTTTACCACAAAGTGGCAGGGTTAGCAATACCCTGTCGTTGTCACCGCCTGCTACTCGGGTGCGCAGCACAGCCGTGCACGTGGTTGGTGGCGGGGGTCGCGCTTCCGCGCACGGTGCCGCACTGACTGCAGCTCGGACTTGCCCCGTAGTGGGTCGCCGGGCAGCAGCCGCTGCACTGTGATGTGCCGCGCTTGGTGCTGTCACCTTCCGTGACCGGCATGGATTTCACCTCGTTCAAATCGTGGCGTAGTGTGGCCGGTTGACCTCTATGATATTAAACTATTTAGCTGTATTTGTCAATGAGCGCATCTTCAAACGCAACGATACCTTTGTAGCTTGCGTCGTACTCGCTGACATCTGGAAAATCGAGATTGATGATGCAACGCCATACGGCTTTAATAAGCTTCGAAAAGCGCTCAAGGTCGTCATGGGAGAACGATTCTTCAAGTGAGTGAATTTCACCGCGACTATCTGGTTCGACGAATTGCAGTACGCCACCCTCGAAGCTATATGATGAATAATTACGTGAGTTTTCGCAGAGTAGCTGATAGAACATAAGTTGCTGGCGGTACTTATGGAGTCGGATTTTATCGTAATCGGTCGTCCCCTTCCAGCTGTTGCTTGGCCGTCCAGTTTTATAATCAGTTACGGTGATGGCTGATTCATCGAAATCAACGAGGTCAAGTGAGCCAGTAAGATGCGCTTCGCCAACAAATACACCTTGATTGGCAAAGCTGAGCTCTGTTCGTTGACTACGGCCAAAGGTGTTATACTTTGCACTCAGAAACGCCGCGAGACTTTCGCTTCCCTTTTTCTTGTAGAATTCAAAGTCGGCTTCATTAAGGTGCTGGCGCTCAAGCTCGTGGATGAAATCACCTAAAATATCCTCAACAGGGCGCTTTTCGCCCGTTGCAATTAAGTGATTGTGTGCGCGTTGCAAGGTTGCGTGAATTGCGGTACCGTAGCTTGCGCTGGCGCTTTTTGCAGCCGGGAATCTGAGGAGATTATTCATGAGGAACATCGCAGGCCCACCGTGCGTAAGATCGATGAAATTATTGAGATGGGTTGCAGAAAGCTTATAGTTTTCGAGGGTAGGCTCAAGCAATGCCCTCATTGTTGCCGTTGGCGCGCCAGTTACGTGATCATGCCAGTCAATCTGGTTGAGCACGGCAAGGTCTTCTTGGCTGTGGTCTGGTGTAATAGCTTGCTCGTTTATGGCGGTACCACTTAAGAACCCGGCTGGAAGTGTAGCTTTACCGCTTGCGTCGGTACTGCTGTAGCTAATGAACAGTTGGCGTTTTGCGCGCGTCATAGCTACAAAATAAAGCCGTAGACGTTCGTTATATGTGTTTGCGTTCGGGCGAATGCGAAGGTTTTCTGGATAGTTAATAAGCGACGAGCGACTGCGAACGCGCTCGCCCCACCGGCCATCCATAGAGTTGATAATAAATACCGTATCAAACTCAAGTCCTTTTGATTTGTGTGAGGTCATCAGGTGTACGGCGTCAGTGTTGCTTACGCCGCTTCGTATAGTCATAATACGGGCGCCGAGCTCGCGGTGCATACGGGTAAATTCAAGCAGGTCGGCAATATGAAGCGTATCATTTGGGCGATATTCACGGAGTTTTGTGCGAAGCGTGCGAAGTGCTTCGAGAGTAGTGAGATAGTCTTCTGGTGCGTCATCGAGAACGTTGCTGCCAAAGTAATATTCGTAATATGGCGAAGTAAATCCTTCGGCCGCTTCGTCTGGCAATCCGATAAGCGTATCAATAAATATCTCGAGTGTCTCATGTGGTACGGCTTGCGCTCGGGTAATGAGCCATTCTGCAAGCGGGCGTAGATCTGGCGTATTAAGCATCGACTCGAGCCATGTTAAGCCGCTACGATGTGACTGTAGGCTCAGTCGCCAAATTACTTCAGGTGAGATTGCAAACATTGGATGTGATAGCAGCTCGGGCAGTTTACTATCAGCTAACTCGTGATCGCCACCAAAAATCGCTACGGCTGTTTCGGCCAGTAGCTCTAGCGTCAGCACACTTTCTTTATCAAGGATGTTATCACGGCGCTCATACTCAACCGCGATATCGTAATGATGGAGATATGGTACGAGTGAGATAAGCTCATCGTGATTGCGTGCGAGCACGGCAATATCATTTGGCTGTACGCCTTTTTTAATTTGCTCGGCAATAGTACTCGCCACCCAATCATTTTCATCGATACGCGTTGGCAGTGCTGTTCGGCTCACATGGGCTTTGCTCGCATCAGCATGCGGCGTGAGTGTTTTGTTGATATCCATGATGGTTTCGAGTCGTCCATCAGCCTGCGCGATGACTTCGCGGGCAGCTTGCAGGATTGGCTCGCTCGAGCGGTAATTATGCGTCAGGACAATACTGCGGTAGCTCGGATATTGTTCGCGGAAGCGATTGATATTGTTAACATCTGCGCCTTGGAAGCTATAAATCGCCTGGTCATCATCACCCACTGCCATCACGTTTGGCTCATCGCCGAGTGGATTATCGGTCAGGTTAAACAGAATACGAAGCTGCGCAAGGTTAGTGTCCTGGAACTCATCTACTAAAATGTATTGGTATTTTTCTTGAAGGTTAGCTTTGAGGTCTGTGTGTAGCTCCATTGCATGAACGACGTTCAAGATCATATCGTTATAATCGTATAACCCTGCTTGCTCCATTCTCGACATGTACGAAAAATATACCTGCGCCAGTGCGCGAAGTTTCGCGTGGCGTTTGCGGTCTTTAAATACGAATCGCCCCGTAGTGTCTTTTTCAAGCCATTCATCGCGCCACGCGGTGATCGGTGTGGTTTTATTGATTTCAACCGCCTCATCAAACGCACGCGCCATGCTGAGCGCTAGTTCATTGGTGAGTGGTGTAATACCTGCTGGGAGCGCAGCTGTCGGTAGTGATGCGGCCTTTTCGGCAACAGGTACAAGCATACTGAGCATGCTGACGCTCGGACGATTGCTAAAGATATCCGCAAGATCTTGCTCGAGAATGTCGAGGGTTTCGTCATTGGCGTTTACAATGGCGAGCAGCTCGTCGCTCGATAGGCCGGCTTGTTTCAGCTCGCCAATCGCTTTGAGTGTATCGCTTAAGTGCACATACTCACCGTTATTTTTGCTCGCGAGCGGATTGCTGTATTCGAGCTCGTCAAAAATGCTGGTGAGAATATCGTAGCTTGCAATGTCATCGGCAGGCTGGAATTCGGCGCCGCGGTAAAAATACTCGCGGTTTTGGTTAATAACTTCCGTGCCAAAACTATGGAACGTTTGAATCGCTACTTTGTAGGCATTTGGACCAATAATATCACTCAGGCGTGCGCGCATCGCTGTTGCACCACTGTCGGTAAACGTAAGGCAAAGAATGTTTTCGGGGAGTGTATCGGTTTTTCTCAGAATATTAGCAACACGCATACTGAGCAGCTCGGTCTTGCCTGTTCCTGGTCCGGCCACGACAAGAAGTGGGCCGTCGACGAGGTCAACTGCCTCCCTCTGTTCCTCGTTGAGTTTTTTGTAGCGGTCGTCAAAAGTAGTCATCATATTTATTGTACCGCAGCACGCTTTGTAAGAATGTGGTATAATTACCCACATTATGGATAACCAGGCGCTTCTCGACGATTTATCACTTGAAAAAAGCGCAAAAGAGCGATTTGGCGTATCGCTTGATGTCGACTCGGTGATTGTACGACGTGTCGATGTGGGGCAATCTGCATATGCCACCCTCTTCCTTTCGAGCAAGAAGCAACTTTATTGCTACATTGATGGCCCAACGAAATTGCTTTTGAGCGACATCAAAAAAATTGTTTCACGCATGGGTATTAAACCGGAATTATTCTTCCCCCCTAAGGGCCGGCCAACATATTTTGATGATATTGGTCGTGCGAAATTCCGCGAAGTATTCCCTGGTCGGCGCGATGTACATGATGACGATATCGTGTTTTACCGCACGCTCGCCCCGTATAGTCCCGCATTGGTGCTCGTGAGCGAGGTTAAAGGTGGCGTAATCTACCAAGCTGACCATGATGCGCGCGGCGGCTGGCGTCCAGCGGTAAAATTTGCCTACCGTCGTATTAAGACGAGCTAGTTCATAGCTTGGCAAAAGCCGGCAGTTGAACTAGGGTCGATAAACGGCTTAGCGCCATGCTTACCAAAGTAAACGTTCCAGGTCTTCGTCGATTCGGCGTAGTATGTCAAAACGTATCCCGCCGTATCGGTGCCGGAAGTTCCATTTATCGTCACGTTTACAGTACACTGTCGACTACTACCTGACTCGATTAGCTTAATGAGATAGATAGTAACCGCTGAAGAATTCGGTGGTGTGTTTGTCTGGCCCCCTCTGTAAATGTAGCCAGGGGCGTTGCTTGTCGTGTACCATTGGCCGATGATTGGGGTTTGTGATCCACTAAGCTGAGGATCTATAGTGCTCACTGTTTGACCAAAAATGGTGCTCATTTATGCGAGAGTTGAAGATACACTTATGGTGTCGGGTGCGCTGTATGCCCATAGGGATGAGCCTGAACTGCATGTCGGACTGCCACATGCCGGAGGGTATTGTCCATTTTTATCGTAATATCTTTCAAGCAGATTTCCAAGAATTGCCATGTCATTTGCCCTGCTGGTATCACGGGATTGCGCCTGAACATTATTGAAGACAACAAGTGTTAGTACGGCAAGTAGCGCGATAATGAAAATAACCGTTGCGATTTCAACGATTGTGAATCCGCGGCTAAGTCGCTTATGCATATCGTTAGTATAGCATGTGACGCTAAGCAAAATACCTGCAAATGCAGGTATTTCAGAACGAGGTAATATTTTGCAGGCCTATTCGAGAAATTACTGCTCAATAAGATCGAGCACGACGAGATGTTCAATATGCGGCGTGCGTGGGAAAAAGTTATATCCCCGGTGTGCTCGTACACCGTAGACTTCACCGAGCATTGCTACGTCTCGCGCTTGCGTAACAGGGTTGCAGCTGAGATACACAATTCGGCGTGGCTTTGTCTCGAGTAAACGCGCAATAACGTCGGCATGTAGGCCTGCGCGCGGCGGGTCGACAATAACGGTCTCTTTGCCGGTAATATATTCCAGGGCCTGTTCACTTGGTGCGAGAACCGCGTTTGCGTTTTTGCCAAGACGTTTGATATTCTCGCGCATTTCGCGCACAGCATGCTCGTTGATTTCGATCAATGTTGTATTGTCGTTACCGATCGTGAGGCCGATACTACCAACGCCGCTATAAAGGTCGATTGTAGGTGCGTTTTCGATCCACTTGTGCATATCGCGCAGTGCTTGTTCGTACACGAGGATGTTTACCTGGAAGAATCCTTCTACGGCGTAACGGAATGGCACATCAAGAATGGTATCTTCAAGCGTGGTGGATCCAAAGCTTGCAAGACGTTTCGTAATGACGCTTGCAGGGCTCTTCGGATTTGAATAAATGATTTCACCGCCAATTGCTGGGAGTGTGGCTACTTCGGTGCCGCTGATAATATCTTCGATTTCGTCTTTCAAGTAGAGCTGCCAAATGGCGTTGCCCTTTTGATCTGAGCGGATAAGTAATGTTTTGAGCTGGCGTGCTGAGATGTGTTTGCTACTGAGTAAATCACGTACGGCCTGCGCGAGTTGAGTGATTTCAGGTCGTGCGAGGGATGAATGATCAACCGGATACTTCCCTTTACTACCGCGCGCGAAAAACGCGAGATCGAGCGTGTCGACGCCAGATGTAGGGTCGGTGCTACTAAACCAGCTGTATTCCATTTTATTGCGGTATTCGTAGGTTACGCCATCGGTGTATACCTCAATTGGTTTTGGTAATATGATGTTGTGTAGCTCAAACGCCTCTTCAATAAGAGCAGCTTTGAATAGCTGTTCGTTCTCGAGCTTCATGATTTGCCATGGGCTAGTGCTAATGAAGCTTTCTGGGTCGCGAGGTGTGATGCGCTCACTTGAGGCTGTGAGTATTTCTGTGACAATCCCTTCAATAAAGTGTGATTTCTTTTTGGTAACACGAATAGTGACGGTTTCGCCAGGGAGCCCGCCCCATACAAAAGCTTTGCGGCCATCGGCGAGCGTGCCGAGCGCTTGCCCACCGCCCACGATTTTATCGAGTGTGACTGTTTCGTAACGAATTTTTTTTATCATTCCCTCCAGTATATCACTAGAGGTAGATCAGGGGTAGCTACTTGATTAATGCAGACCAGGGATGAACGACGCGAACAGTACGAGCGTCGCAATGCTCATAAGGAGGAATGCGGCGAGGACGCCCGTGTTGCTCCACTTGGAATTTTTATACTCGCCCATAATTTCAGCGTTATTACCGACGCGGTAAATCATAAAGAGCAGCGGTACGGCGGCGATTGCGTTAAATACGGCGGTAAAAATAAGCGCTTGAATTGGGTCAATGCCAAGGAAGTTGATAATAAGCCCAGCGAGTGTTGCAATGGCAATGATGCCGTAAAAGCCGCGCGCCTTGCCGAATTTACGGTATAATCCTTCCCTAATGCCAAAGGCTTCGCTAATTGCGTAGCTCGATGAGCCGGCTAGTACAGGCACCGCTAAAAGCCCGGTGCCGATGATACCGACGCTAAAGAGAATTTTCGCGATGAGTCCAGAGTTTGGAAAGCCATGTACGAGTGGCTCGAGTGCTGCGGCGGCATCTTGTGGATTATCAATTTTAGTAATGCCGTGTGCGTTGAGCACGGCCGCACAGGCGATCACGATAAACCAGGCAGATATTGTTGCAAGTGACATACCAGCGATCGTATCAAGCCGGATTTTACGAATAAAGCGACGTGAGATGACTGGTTTGCCAATACCTGACGAGATTCCGATGCGATGTTCATTAACCTCGTCTTCGACAACCTCGCTCGTGTTCCAGAAAAAGAGGTATGGTGAAATAGTCGTTCCGAGCATGCCAACCATGATATAGAGCATTTCACGGTTAATCTGGAAGTTGGGGGTAAAGGTGTGCATGAAAATACTGCCCCAATCTTCACGTACAAGAAACGCGGTAATCGGATATGCAAAGAGTACGATCGCGAGCCATTTGAGGAATCTTGCATATTGGCGGTACGGCACGAAAATTTGCAGTATTACGCAGACGAGCGCGAACAGGATCGATAGTGAGACATATTCAGCTTTTGGGAATAGCAGTCGAGTAGTTGCCGCCATTGCGCCAAGGTCGGCACCAATATTCACGGTGTTGGCGATGGCGGCGAGAAGCACGGCGCCAACGAGTAGTTTTTTGCTGTAGTGACGTTTTAAAATTGCCGCAAGCCCATCCCCCGTGACAGCACCAATGCGTGCACATGATTCTTGTACCGCCAAAAGCAGCGGGAACATCAGTGGGAACATCCATAAGAGTCGCAGGCCATAGATCGCCCCCGCCTGGCTGTAAGTGGCGATACCACTTGGGTCATCATCTGCGGCACCTGTTACGACGCCAGGCCCTAGGATACGGATAAAGCGGTTAAAGCGGTTGTATCGTTTATGCGCGTGGGCGATATTTTGTTCGCGCACTACGGCCCGATCCTTTTTCTGGTGTGTGCCAACAAGGTCATTGAGCCACGTGTATAGGTTGGACATAAGTTTCTCTGTTTAAGATAATATGGCTCTATTGTATGGCATAAGCAGCATATAAGGCAATTGTTTAGTATACTGTGAAGATATGAAGCGAAACGTACAGCAACACGGGCAGCATTTTTTGCGCGGTCGAGCGTTTATTGCCGAGCTTATTGGTCATAGCAATGTGCGCAAAAACGACACCGTCCTTGATATTGGTGCCGGTAGCGGTGCTATCGCTGACGTGCTTGCGCACCGTGCAAAGTACGTGATTGCGTATGAGCCTGAACCTGCCGCGAACGCCCTGCTGCGAAAAAATATGCAACGTAACGATAACGTGACGGTGTTACAGGAGGATTTTCTAAAGGCGGAGCTGCCTGATATGCCGTATAAAGTGTTTGCAAATATCCCCTTTCATCTTAGCTCTGAAATTGTTCGTAAACTTACGAGTACCACTCGGCCACCAAAGGCGGTGTATCTGATTGTGCAAAAGCAATTTGCACAAAAATTGATTCCAGCGGGTGATCATTTCCATGGTGCGCTTGGTATGGCGATTGCGCCATGGTGGGCGGTGCGAATTCGCCGGCCCCTACGTAAAACCGATTTTACGCCTCCACCTGCCGTCGATACGGTACTTCTTGAGATGAAGCCGCACGAAATGCCATTATTGGATATATCTCAACAGGCTGCGTATACAGACTTTGTTATGGAATGTTACGCTGCTCCACGATTTTACGCGGCTGCTGGGGGTGATAAAAACAAACGTCCATCAACGCTCACGATTCAAGAATGGCTCCAATTATTTGCGCGCTTTAGTAAAAAGAAGCGATAACTTACCTTTGTAATTTTATAAATCCCCCGCCTTTGTAAGGGGGATCTTTATTTATCGTGTAAAAACGTATTGACACCAATGATTGGATCTATTAGGATAGTAATATGTTTAAAGGTTTAAAAATATGAGCAAACCAAGTGATGTTATAAAACTATTTCATAAGACCGAGTCACTATTTGTTGCGCTTGGCGACCCGAATCGTCAGCAGATAGTGGTGCAGCTTTTGCAAACGCATAAGCTCAGCGTGAACGCGATCACGGACGCAACTCCCCTTTCGCGCCCTGCCGTATCGCACCATCTGAAGATTTTAGCCCAGGCAGGCCTTGTAAGTGTCGAAAGGAACGGTACGCAGCGCCTCTATCATTTGTCAGATGAATCGATTACGCAGGTTGATTTACTTGAAGAGCTAGCCACGGCACTGCGTGAATGTACAAATTGGCAAGACGAAAATAATCTATAGGAGAAATAAAATGACCGAAACCCAATTTTTAACCCATGAAGACGGCACAATCGCTTTTGATGATCAAGGCCAAGGCCCACTAGTGCTCTGTATGCCAGCAGGGGGCGATACCCGCGCGGAATACCGCTTCCTTACCCCAATTCTTGTAAAAGCAGGCTACCGCGTTGTAACGATGGACATTCGTGGCCAGGGTGAGACGAGCGCTGAATGGAAAGATTATAGCTACGCTGCAATGGCGCGTGATGTTGAGGCGTTGCTTACTCACCTTAATGTGGAATCGGCGATTGTCGTTGGTACTTCAAAATCTGCAGGTGTCGCAGTCGTTGCCGCTACCGAGCGCCCTGAACTTATTTCTAAGGTTGTGATGATTGGGCCATTTGCCCGTACGAAATCAAAGGCAGCGGCCTACCTAACAGCGCAAATTCTGCTTTCGCCACTCTGGGGTATTCGCTTGTTTGCTGATTGGTACAACGACAAGATGTACCCGATTAAACCTGCTGATTATGTCACACAAACAGCAAAAATGCGTGCGATGCTACAAGAGTCAGGCCGTTTACGTGCGCTTCGGCTTATGTTCTCGGATGCTGGCGCCGGACTTGATGAAAAACTTGCTGAGCTAAAACAACCAACATTGATTGTGATGGGCGAAAAAGATCCTGATTTCCCAAGCCCACTCAAAGAAACTCAAGAATATGTAAAGCGCCTAAAGTCTGTAGATCCGATCGTTTTTATGGCTCCTGGTGCCGGGCATCACCCGCAAACACAACTGCCAGAAGAAGTTGGTAAAGTTATTCTGGATTTTTTACAGAAGTAGTTCTTTGCAATTTAAAAACAGCTAGTTTTCTAGCTGTTTTTAAATTGTGTAGCTTTGCTAATGATCGGCGCCGATTTGTAGTATTGTTCATCCTGAAGTATATCCACGATAACTTGAGCAACTGTTGCGCGCGAGGTAGCGACTTGCGCTGGCCCACCGCTTGTTAGTTTGTAAGGTTTCGCTTGTCCATTGGTTAGCTTCAACACGCGTACGATTGTCCAGCTAACATCTGAATTTTGTATAATTTCGGCATGGCGGATGCCATCGTTAATACGCTTCGGGTCGATGAGCTTGATACCGAAATTAAGAAATCGATCGATGAGTGAAGGCTTGTCGCCACTAAGGCGGACGCCCGTGCCGGTAAGTGAAATAAGTCTGCTAATATGTTGGTCGTGCATAGCTGTAATGACATTTTGGATGGTATCTGTTTGCATAAAAGCTGGCGAGCCTTTTACGTGCCCTACTACGCTCACTACCGCGTCGCAGCCAGTAATGAGCTCAGTAACGCTTTTTGCATCGGTGCCATCAAATGGCACATACTCAACGCTTGCTTGATCGATAGCGCCTCTTGAGGAGTGTACGCCTGCCCTAATGGTATGACCCGCTGCGAGCAGCGCTTCGACGCAAGCTTTTCCGCTTCGGCCATTTGAGCCGAGAACTGCAACACGCATTATTTTTTACCTTGTGTACGCGCTAATTTCGATGGCCACCACATTGCTCTCCCAACTTCGAGGGTGAGGCTCGGCACTAAGAGTGAACGTACGATAATTGTGTCGAGCAGCACACCAAATGCCACAATAAATGCAATTTGTGCAAGGAACAAAATCGGAATGACACCGAGCGCCGCAAACGTCGCGGCAAGTACCGTACCGGCGCTGGTGATAACACCACCGGTTACAACGAGCGCTTTGATAGTGCCATTATTTACGCCGAGATTGCCCGTTTCTTCACGGACGCGTGTCATAAGGAATATATTGTAGTCGATGCCAAGGGCAACAAGGAATACAAACCCAAACAATATAACAGCTGGGTCGGCACCGGCAAACTTGAATAAGTGATTGAAAACAAGAGCGGCAATACCGAGTGTTGCGCCGAACGATACGATAGTTGTGAGAAGTAGTATGAGTGGCGCAACTAATGCACGGAGGAGCATTGCAAGGATGACTGTAATTGCGACGAGCACCACTGGGATAATGAGCGCACGATCACGCAGTGATGTTTGATTAGTGTCGTATTGTATGGCAGCGAGACCACCGACAATCGCACTATCATCCACGGCGCGAGATTCGCTGCGCAGAACCGGTATGAGTTTTTGGGTTTGATCGGAATCTGATGCATAGGCAAGTGTCGCTTCAAGCAGCACCTCCCCGTCTTTTACTGTCGGTTGCAACTGGCCTGCGAACTGTGTCGGAAGTGTCGTTATGTATGCCGGCATCGTCGATTGAGCACTGTTTGATGAGAGCGGAATCGTGCCTGATGGCGAATCTTTTGAAGCTATCGACACTGCAGTAACGCCGTCAATCTTTTTTAGTTTATCGGCAAGTGTTTTGTAGTTAGATTGTTTTGCAATAATGTAGACTGGTGCTCCTGAGCCGCCTGGGAAATGGCGATCGATCAACGCTTGGGCATCGCGTGCTTCGGAGTGGCCGAGAACTAGTTGACTTTGCGGAACGCCAGATGCTTTGAGTTGCAAGATGCCAGCGCAGCAGAGCAGCAGAACAAGGCTTGTGCCAATCCAGAGGTGTCGTGGATGGCGTTGAACGAGGGCGCCAACTTTTCCCCAAAATGGATGCTGATTTTGGTAGCTTGTGTGAGTGTGCTTATTATCGAATACCGGGCGCTTTGGCCAGAATGCGGCACGCCCTAATAATAGCAATGCACTCGGCAAGAATGTAAGCGCTGCAAAGAGTGCGAATGCAATGCCAATGCCGCCAACCGGCCCGAGTGCTCTATTTGATCCAAGATCCGATAGCAAGAGACATAGAAGACTAACAATCACCGTGCCACCGGCTGCTACGATTGGCTCCCATGCGCCTTTTAGCGCTTGCTTAGTCGCCGCTAAAATACTTTCGTTTGTGACAAGTTCTTCACGAAGCCTCGCTAGATAGAGTAGCGAGTAATCCGTGGCCGCGCCAATAACGAGGATGAATAAGATACCTTGTACCTGCCCATTAATTTGAACAATACCAGCGTTGGCGAGATGCCAGACAATTAGGATCGCCCCCGAAAGCGCAAAGATAGCCGTCAATAGAACAATAATCGGCAAAAATGGAGAGCGATACACAATCAAGAGGATGATAAATACCACCGCGAGCGCAACGAGCAGTAAGGTAACATCAATACCGCCAAATGCGCCGATGAGATCGTGACTGAACGATGCCGGTCCGCCGATTTCATAATTGATACCCGTGTTTGCTGAATCTATTTTATGGTGGAATTGATTAAAAACCTCGTTAAGCTTATCAGACGCTGATGCGCTCACGGGCGCGACGATAATTGCCGCTTTGCCATCAGCTGATGGAATTGCGGGCGAGATATCCCCTGCTATTTCTGAGATAGTACGCAGTTTTGATGGTACGGTAGCGAGTTTTGCAAAATCACTCGACTGTAGTTTATTGTTGCTCTCAAACACAATAATTGCCGGAATTGACGATTGCTCTTGGAACTTTTTTACTTGCTCGTTAACCTTTGTAGACTCTGCACTTGCTGGTAAAAATGTCGTCTGATCATTGCTTGATACCTCGCTAATTTTGCCAAAGTACGGTCCGCCCACCCCGGAGAGCCCAAGCCACGCCAGTACGAACACTAACGGCAGAGCCACGCGTAACATAAATGATTTTTTAGTTTTTTGCATAGCTATATTTCCATTCCATCTATACTGTGATTATAGCATTAACGGTTTGCTTGGGATTTTATTAAACACTTCTTTAGCTTTTTCTATATACGCGAATGTTTCTTTTACGCCTTCGTCTCGGTACCATTCATCAAGTGCGGCGAGAATTTTACCGATAACAGGCCCCGTTAGTCGGCTATCTCCTTCGAATTGCTTCATTACCCAGAACCCGTCGATTCCTACGTCTTGCTTAAGGGAAGGTTGGCGACGTGGCGGCTCTTTGGATTGATACTCTTGCCAAAGTAGCTCGAGCGCTTTGAACTCTGGCTGCTTATGCTCATGTCCTGGCCTCCAACTTGCTGTTGCATCGGCTTTATGAAGTGTTAATAAATCGGCAAATGCAGGGTGGCCGAGCATCCGTTGCTGATGGCTCGGTCGCATTGCCGGTAGGTCGTCGACGGATATATGATGGTAAATCATCCAGTAGATTTCGTTAATTTCGCGATTTGAAAACCGAAGTCTACGTAAAATAGTTTTGGCCATCTCGGCGCCAACCGCATAATGGCGATGAAAGCGAATACGCTCGGTATTTGTATGCGGCCTGATAATTGTTGGCCCTTTGCCAATATCGTGGAGGAGTGCCGCCCAAACCAGGCGTTTGCTTGGATTTGCTGGCAAGTAGTCGAGGATGAGCAGTTCGTGCTGCCATACTGTGCCTTCGGCATGAAATTCGGCTGGCTGTTCTATGTCTTGGCCAGCGGCGACTTCTGGAAGAATTCGGTCGAGAATACCAAATTCGCGAAGCTCAAGTATCGCTTGCCTCCTCGACGACAACAAAAGTAGGCGGGTAAGTTCATCACGGAGCCTATCCTGAGCAATATCTTCAATTGCTCCGTGCTGCACTGCTGTGTGTATTGCCTGTGCGCTCGCATGTTCATAGAAAAATCCGAGCTGGTTTTTGAGTCTAATCGCTCGCAGAATCCGCAGTGGATCTTCACTAATGCGTGCCGCTGGCTTACCGATAAATCTGATGAGTTTTGCGGCGATATCCTCAAGCCCGCTGACATAATCGATAATTTGATTTGTTGCCGGGTTGAGGGCTAACGCATTGATGGTGAAATCACGGCGACGCACATCTTCTTTGAGGCTTGTAAATTCTACCTTTGTTTTTGTACGCCCTTTATGTGCATCGACGTCCCTTCGGAATGTAGCTATTTCTAGTTCTACGGCACGAGTATCATGGATAAATCGTACTCGTGTTACGCCGTAGGCTTGAGCAGTGTCTTTGTAGTGTGACTGATTAAATTCTGCAATTTTCATCACTTGGCTTGGTTTCGCATTAGTGGCTAAGTCGAAATCTTTTGGTTTGCGTCCGAGGCAGAGATCGCGCACGGCGCCGCCCACAATGTATGCCTCAAATCCATGCTGATTGAGGATCTCCGCCGCCCACTTTGCGGCTTTAAAATCTTGCGACGTAGCGAAGACCATCTTCCTATTTCCTACCGATTCGCTGCCAAAGCCAAATGCCAAGCAAGATCAAATCGATCAATATAACGAGCCAAAATATAAATGCAACAATCATCCCCCACCCCGCCATTGTGTTGTTGTAGAAGTAATACGGCATCATAGTAAATCTCCTTTCTATAGATGTATTGGAATAGAAACGGTATCGTCATTTTGTGGCATACCGGACGGATTATCTTTTTGTAAAAGCAGTACGCCATTGCCACTGACGGCTGAGGTGTACGTTAATTTTGCCGAGAATGGCACGAGCTTCGTTGTCATCCATTCGCCGAGTAGTTGAGCGGTTGCCTTAGCAACGACATTTCCTTTTGCGTCGAGAATTTTTACTGGGAAACTTGCTTCAAACGACCAATTCCCCGGCACCTCGCCCATAACAATGACGGGGCTTACAAGTGTGTCGTTAATTGCTGGCGTGTAGATTTTTACGGTGACGCCTTTTTGTGATGTGTAGGTGCTGGCCGCTTTTGTTACTTGTTGACGTTTTACGGATGAAAGTTCGCGGTTAAGCTGGCTTACTTGCTGGTTGAGCTCGTTTACCTGCCGATATTGCCAAACATACATACCATAGACGATTCCTCCTACGGCTGCTAGGGCTATAAGCCAGGCGATCACTTGCCCGAGTATACTCCCGTTGACTATTCGACTTTTGTTCATGCGTCGGTGAGTAAATTTAAAGTAGCCAAGAATAATCGTTATTGCGAGGCCAACTGCAGCTACCGCAAAACGATACTTGTTGTTATCAGTTGCCATGCCTCGGCCAATTCCGTAGAGCAGGCTGAAAATACCGCCAAGTAATATGCCGTCGGCGACGATTCCGAGTCCGTCAGTGAATAATAGTGCGACGGCGAGAATGACGACGGCGCATATGAGTACGATGATCGACACATTCCTGTTATAGATTGCCATTTGCTGGTCATATGTTTTTTGTTTTTCGTGGAAGGCATTTATTTCTTTTTGCTGTGCTTCAGTCGGGCCTTCCTTGCCGATGGATTGCATAGCCACCGGCTCTTCAGGTGCTGTTGGTTGCTCGTAAAACACGGCGATTCCTAAGCCAATAAATATGGCAAGAAATAGGCCGACAAAGAACGTGTAAATATAGCGGATCATAACAGTGACTCCTGTAGTAGCGTCTTCACTTCATTGTCGTTCACTTGTGGAAAATTATCGTAGTGTGCTCCGACTGATCCTAAGAAGTTTTCAGCGTTAGCAAGTACGACCACCTCGTCGGCAAGTGCCGTAAGTCTATCGATACTATCACTTGCCGCCACTGGTGTCGCTACGATCAGGCGTTTTGGATGCTTGCGCCTTGCGGCTTGTATGGCCGCCTGCATACTGAGACCTGTTGCGATGCCATCATCGACTAAAATAACGGTTTTGTTTTCTATGGCTGGTGGTATGAACCCGTTCCCGTAGTAGAGTTGCTTACGGTCGGCGATGATGTGACGTGCTTCTACTTCAGCAGATTCGCGCCATTTTTCATCGCGCGTTGCGGGCTCATCGTCGTTATAGATAGCTTCGCCGTCTTCGGCTACTGCGCCAATGGCGTATTCGGGGTAGCTCCGATAGCTCAGTTTGCGTACAAGTACGACGCCAAGTGGAGCGTCGAGCGTTCGTGCAATTTTTGCACCGAGCACAACTCCGCCTCTCGCAAGCGCGAGCACCACGGGTTTATCGCCCCGAAATTGCTCGAGTGCCTCGGCTAAACGTCTACCAGCTTCTTGCCGTGTAGTGAAGTGCATAATGATCCTTACTTCACTGCCACTTCCTTGGGTTTTGATGCGGGCGTGATGGGCATTGTTACCTTAAGGATGTTATCCGCAAATGTCGCCTCGGCCTTATCGGTGATGGCGCCATCTGGCAGTGCAACGCGACGCAAATAGTGATTGCGACTTTCGCGCAGGAAGTAACGGCGCTTGCCTTTTTTTTCTTCTTTCGCTGTATGCTCCGCAAAAATCTCTAAAGCGCCATCATTGATGTCTACCTTTATTTCGTCTTTTGTGAAGTTTGGCAGAATCACTTCAGTGACGATCTTGCCATCCTCCTCGTAAAGATCCATAGCAGCGGGCTCTGTAAACGTGAGCGGCAATCCCTTGCCACTATCCCAAAAATTTTCTAGGTCGTGCTCCATCCTTTGTAGGTCGCGGGACGGGGTGAATCGTACTAGTTGCATAGTATGCTCCTTTCAAGAAGCGCTCCGTGTCCCGAACGCGACCGTTCATGGGCGCTGTGCGGTGACGAATAGGTCGCATGCCGGCAGGTCCGTCAAAGCTAAGGTGCGGGTGCATTGATGATGGGTTGGTTGGATGCGCTTTTTTCATTACAATCTCCTGGTATTGTTGGTCAGATGATTGTTTGTGTTGCTACTTTGCTTCATACGCACGGCCCTCCACTTAGATACACTAAGTATGCTCTGTGCATGAGCGGCTGTATGTGAGTTACCTCACAGTGAGGAGCGTGCGAAGGAATAAAAAAATAGACCGCTTGACGGCCTATTTATGGGGTGACATCGCCTGGTGGCAAATTACGATTATCGCCGTCAGGAATTCTGAATCTGATTTCATCAATTTGGTCTTGTGATAAGCTGGAAGGTCGTCGTCCATCTTTAAGATACAGGCAAACGTCATCGATAATACCTTCGCAGCTCATCCTACCTTCCATTTCGAACTTAGGGTACGTACATCCTATAGCAGCTTGGGCAAGATGTCGCTTGCCATCGATAGCTATCCCCTGCCAAAAGCGACAGTCTTTGCCTAGATTTTCTTCTTTCGGATAGAATCTCTCGTGCATCCTATCATTATCATGATCACATTTGCGTATTTTTGCAAGTCGTGTGGCATTGCTGAATGATGTTATTGCTTGCGGCAAGCTGGTTTAGCTGGTCTTAATCTCCTGCGTACGGCGCTCTGGAACGAGCCATACAATAGCGATACCCACGTATATAGCAACCGATATCCAGGTATTTACAAAAGCGAGTGCTATGCCCGCCGCGTACCCTATAAGAGAAAGCCGGCCCTTTATGTCGTGGTAAAAACTAGTTCGGCTTACGATCGCTACCGGATATTCGCTCAGTATGACTCTTTGGAGGATGCTATACATTACACCCGCTAGTAGTGAGACGAGGCCGAAGAGCGCTATTGGCAAAGGTTGGCTATAGTGCTCGCCCGCCCAAGCTGTAGCAAACGGCATTAACGATATCATGAACAGGAGATTCATGTTTGCCCAAATTAACCGTCCGTCGACACGATGTGCTAACCGCAGCAAATGGTGATGATTCGCCCAAAAGGTTGCTACTTGCCGGAAGCTAAGTAGATACGCAATGAGAGACGGCAAAAGTGGCTGCAAATCCCGAAGCCCCGCACCTGACGGGACTTTAAATTCGAGCACTAAAATCGTTATGATTACGGCTATAACACCGTCACTGAATGCGAGTAACCGAGTGGTGCCGATCTCATTGTTCGGGAGTTGCATTTGGACATGTCGCGCCATATGTCATACTTCCTCGTTTGGTGTGTGTAGCCACTCCCAAAGACTCATGCCTTTTGGCCTACCTTCCTGCGGAACAACTGAACCGCCGTCTCTAAGTGCAGACCTGCCGAGTCGTGCGGCCGATTCTCTAGATGCTACTTCACCTTGTTGCTCTACTCCAGCATGTCCTGCATTCGCAGTTCGCTCTGTTCCTGTCGGAGACCGCTCTCCCGCTTGTTGCAGCCTGTCTGCTAGATCCGCTGCGTATGCGCCTTGGTAGTCCTCGGTGCCAGTTCTTTTGTTTCCTCTTTTTTCCATCTTTGTCTCCCTGTAAAAGTAATCCATATCAAAATTACTGCTCGCTCTGTGCTTTGTCAATATCGCTACGTTAGCTAAATAGATTCCATTTACGGCGAATCGCCCAAAACCAGAATAGTCCACCGATGATAGTTGTTGCGAATACTAACATCTGCTTTTCGGGTACAACGTACAGCAGATCAACAAAGAATTTCGAAGCGAAATATGCAATAAGCAAATACACAGCCAATTTTTTCATGCGCCACATGCCAATAATGATTGCGACATTGCTCGCAAGGCCGACAATTGCATATGCTGGATACCACGATGGAATGGTACTGTATACAGTCCTGAGGGCATCCGGATTGGAAAGGTAATACGGTATTTGCAGATCACCAATGATCAAGAATAAGATCATAATGCTCAAAAAGATTCCCTGCTTTTTAAAGATTTGTTTCATTACTAAACTCCTTTGTCATTTATCTTTATATTCGAGATACTTCATTACTGAGATAAATGCAAGAATTTCTTATAAATTGAAGTGTTTATTAGGCAAATTCTTACCAAAAAAGCCTGAGTCTTTACCTCGAGCTTTTGTTTTCTGATATAAGATACAGTTCTCTTAAGCCGCTAATCTTCTAGGTATTTTGTGAGATAGATCGCCTCACCTTCAGCGTTGTCACGTTTGAACCCGAACATTTTTAAGGCCGCAAGCATCGGAGCGAAGCGCTCGTAAGACTTCACCGTTATTGATTTATATCCGCGACGAATTGCTTCCTGTGATAATTCATCGAGCATGAGAGCGAATAAACCATGACGTCGCCACTCAGGTGCGGTCCCATTCAGCCAAAGATACATTGAATTGTCGGCATTGTATCCGATCATGTAAGCAGTGTCGTTTTTGTCTATTTGGCCGATGACTATATAAGGAGATTTATCTTCGACGTTTTTTTCAATATATTTTTTCGCGATGTAGTCAGAATCGAATTCCGGTATTTGAGCGTGCACGGCAACGGCACGTTCGAGATTCGTTGTGGTTGCGATAGAAGCTTCGTGTTTCTTCATAAAATTGAGTTTAGCATGATTTGTTTATAGGGACCCGCTTTCCCGCTGTCATTATTACGGCATATAGCAGTTATTCGGTGTCGTATAATTTAGCTTAGCTGCGAGAGGTTTTGACTAAAAAATAATCAAAAATAAGTGGAGGACTTGTGCATAGTAAAATCCCTATTCACTGGCGGTCACTTAACCGCATTGGTAAATTATACCTTTGCTATAAGTTCTTTGGCACATTATTTTTTGCCTACCCTATCTTCTACCAATTTGCTACGCAGTCTCTATCTCCAACTCAAGTCGGCTTGTTTTTTAGTGCCATTGGCATCTTTGGATTTGTAGCGGATGTACCAACTGGTGTCATAGCAGATAAATATGGCAGAAAACCATGTGGCTTAGTAGGCGCCACATTGCTTATGATAGCCCCACTGGTTGTACTATTCGGTCATACCTTCGCAGCCTATATGGTTGCCGCTTTCTTTTATGGCATGGGCCGTGCATTCTTGAGTGGCACCCTTGAGTCGCTTGTCTATGATCACGTAAGTATCGAGAAAGATGTTTATCGAAGAATTAATGGACTTGAGATTACCTATGGGCAAGCTGGCATTTTAGTAAGCGCCGCATTAGGCGGATTCTTTTTTTCGATAAACCATAGCATTCCTTTTATCGCCGAGGCGGTTGCTAGTCTGATCTGCATACTGATTATTGTCGCTATGCAAGAGCAGCGTAAGGATGGCCATGCGAAGCCTTCGTCATCGCATATCCAGCATCTGACGCAAAGTGCACGATACCTTTTTGCCACTCAGTACCTGCGCATAGTTGTATTAATGGGTGTTGTTTTTTCGGTGATGCTAGGCATGTGTATCCAGTTCGTGAATGAAGCTGCTATGATTAGCCACGGTCTCGATGGTACTATGCGCGGCCTCATTGTTTCAGGTGCTGGCGCTGCCGCGCTTATTGCTCTGAATTTATTTCTACTTAAGCGCCTTCAGGGAGACATTGAAAGGATCGCATATTTGTCTATCGGTGCGGTCATAGCCTACGCTTGTATGTCTACAGGGCTCTTGTCACTGTTCTTTTTCGGTTACTTCTTGTGGGCTTGCTTAAATGCTACAAGCTCGTTTATACGGTTGTTAATTCAAGATCAAATTCCCAGTTCTCACCGTTCAACGATAATGAGCGGATTCAAAACACTTGCGACCGCCATTGGGCTTGTCGCGAGCACTGCCACCGGCCTGTTGGTGCAATGGGCTCATACGCCTAATGCGGCGTATGTTGTATTTGGCGGGATTAGTCTTTTCGTGGTATCGCCCTGTGCACTATGGCTCGCTATGTATATTAAAAAACAGCCATTGACGGCGCCGGAAGCGGTATAAGATACGGTCTAATATCGTAGCTCCTGTCTCTACAAGAGATAAAATTGACTTATCGTACGGCTTGTGCTATAATGAAAGTACTTTCAGCAGATTGCTGCACTCCCTAAATCAATAGAACATATTGACACCTTGGTGTCAGCGACGCGCTGCATAAAAAATCTTTTCTATAAAACCAAATAACTTAAGGAGAACTATGAATATATTAGTTTTCGTGACATTTTGTGTCGCGTTTTTATCAAGTGTTGTCAGCGGAATGAGCGGTGGAGGCGGTGGGTTTATTATGACCCCCTACTATCTTCTTATCGGTCTGACGCCACAGCAAATTGTGGGCGGCGCCTCAATCGCTAGCCTGGGGCTTGGGGGAAGCTCGCTTATTGCCATGCGGGGTAAACAGCTCGTAGATAAGCGATTCATATGGCCGCTTGTGGCGCTCACTATCGCATCAACGCTGCTTGCGATGCAGATCTTACCAACGATTAAAAGCGGAAGCTTTGAAATGGCGACCGGTATCCTTTTAATCTTGCTTGCGCCGACACTCTTTATTAAAAAGCAGCAGTTGCAGCCGGGTGCGCGATCAAAGCGATCTGTACGCATGGGGTACATTGTTTACGCCTTTATTTTGCTTGCTAGTTCGCTCGGTAGTGGTCTCGCGACGCTATTGTTTTTACCCCTGATGTTTTTGATGGGATTAACTGCCCTACAAGCGAATGCGCTGCGACGTGTCTTGATGCTCATACAGGCTGTCTTGATTTTTTGTCTTGTTATGCCAAAAAACTACATCGTATGGAGCTACGCGCTAGCATCGCTGGTGGGCTGCTACCTGGGTGGCTACGTCGGTACTAAACTTGCGCTGAAAAAAGGCGATCAATTTATCAAATACGGACTTGCTGTCGTGATGGTTGTATCTGGTTTGGCGCTACTTATTAAGTAGAATTCTAGGAAGAGGCTAATGTGGAAATTCACTTTATTTGTCGCGGTGATGTGCTTCGGAGTTTTATGACTAAAAAAACAGGGCCGGGACCCTGCGCTGCAGTGAGCGCAGGGTCCCGGCCGGCTGGAGATCGGACTGATCAGGCGTCGGTGTCGTGGTAGGTGTAGTCGTTCAGCTCGACTTCCTCCGGTGCGGCACCGAGCAGCTCGGCGAACAGGTCGCGGACAGCGGGCATGATGACGCCCCAGTCACCACCCGGCGTGCGGGTGATGATGAACGAGCCATCGAGGGGATCACCCTCGCCGTCGCTCTCCCTGGGGCTGGTCATCTCCACTTCCTCGACGCCACTGATGGCGCTGACCTTCTCGACGATCTGGCTGTGGCTTGCACCCAGCGTGATGTCGACGCGGTCGAGCTCCTTCAGCACGGGCTCCTGGTTGCGGAGCTCGGCGAGCGTCTGCGGCGTTCCGTAGGGGCGCACCAGCTTGGTCGTGCCATCCACGGTCGTCGCCACGTACACGTACGCGATGAGAGCCATCGATTCTCCAAAAGTCGCAGCGGAAGCGTGTCTTCCCCGCAATAAGCAGTGTCCCTCCATGAAAAGGAGGCACGACAACGACTCCTTATATTATAGAATATATTTTTATTTTGTAAAGTGTGTTCAATGTAATAACAAAAAAGACGCCCATTATAGGCATCTTTCTTGCTTGATAATTTCATGGCTGGGTCGGCAGGATTCGAACCTGCGAATGCCAGGACCAAAACCTGGTGCCTTACCACTTGGCGACGACCCAATATATCGTCGTTGACGCAAGTGAAATTGTACCATACCCCTAAGGGTTTTGCTAGTGGTGGTTAGTCGCGTTCGCGGGCTTGAAGCGCATCGATAGCTCGACCTAACTGCCCGCTTTCGCGTTTGATGGCCAAACGAGCTGCATCTTGTCGGAGTTTTACAAGGAATTCAGCAAGCTCATCGCGCGCCTTTGCTCCATAGCCGGTAAAGTCATCTCGTTCAAAAATTTTCCATTGCAGCAGTACTGGCATAACGACTTCATCGAGATGACGCTGTAGATCGTAAATGTCAGCGTTTGCAATCTGCAAGGCCTTTACACGGAAGCCTTTAATGTTCGCGCCGGGCATTTCAAAGGTCATTACTTCATCGCGAATGGCTTGCATCATTTGATTTGGCGCAATATCGAGAGCTGACTTTGCGAGCTCGCGGTAAAACAACATGTGGAGATTTTCGTCTTTAGCGATACGCTGCAACATTGCGTCGGCAATTCCGTTGTTTGTTGCAATCCCAGTTTGGCGATGCGCGACACGAGTGGCAAGTTCTTGGAATGTTACATATGCAAGCGTGTGGAGTGGATCTTTTTCAACCGTATAGCCCCGTTTCATTTGCTCCATACGCATCGCTTCGTTTTGAGCCGGATCAACAGCTTCTGTTAGATCAAGAAACGCGCGAATTGCATAGGCATGGCTGTCCTCTTCGGCCGTCCATTGATGCGTCCATTCACCCCAGGGACCATCAAGCCCAAAGTTTTCGGCAATAGTGCGATGATATGATGGGAGGTTGTCTTCAGTAAGTAAATTCACGATCATTGCCGCCTGTGCTTCAGGTGAAAGGAGTGGCGCTTGGTCGGGATCCTCTACTCTATGAAGAATCCTTCCTGTTCGTTGATCGATAGGCATATAATCGCGGGGGGTCCACGGTTTACGCATGAAGTTGTGACGGTTTAATTGATCTGCGACAATTGGTTCGAGCTCGCGCAGAACCTCAATTTGATTTGGCTCTCCGCCAGGTATGATGATTCCACTTTGCAAGATTGCTTCCCGGCCGCGGCGACGCACGTTGCTTGGTAGCCATAGTTCGCTTGACGGTGCTTCTTCAAAACTTGGGCGCTCTGTCATGAGATTATAATACCATAAACACTATAGAACTCGTTGACGCGCACTGAGGTTACTACTAATATAAAGCCATGAGTACATTCGCCCTACCGGGCATCCTACGTTACAGGCGGCAAGATCTCCGGCATGATGCCGTGGCGGCGTTGGTATTGACGGCGATTACGGTGCCACAGTCACTTGCATTTGCGGTGCTCGTTGGGCTTCCACCTGTCACTGGGTTATACACGGCGTTATTTGCGCCGATATTTTTTGCATTGTTTGCAAGCACCCGTCGGCTGGTTGTAGGGGCGGACTCGGCAACGGCGGCACTTTTGGCATCGAGTGCGACACTGGTAGCACAGGCAGGTACGGCTGGATATGCGAGCGCCATTAGTATTATTGGCATTCTGACGGCGTTTGTTTTGCTGCTGATTGCTGTGCTACGGCTCGGGTTTTTATCCGATCTTGTCTCGCGCCCGGTGTTGATCGGATTTTTAGCTGGTGTCGGGGTGCAGCTTATTGTTACAAGTTTGCCTGTAATGCTTGGCGCTCATATGAAACCTGGAACCGTATGGGAAAGTATTACTGGCTTGTCGCACTTCCCCGCTCTGAACTGGATGACAATTACCGTCACGGTACTAGTCGTAGGAATTCTACTCTTAGCTAAAGGCACACGCGTGCCGGGCGAACTTGCGGGGATTGTTGTGGCAATGGCCTTTGCGGCGGTGTTTCATGTTGAGCAGTTTGGCGTTGCGCTTATTGGTGATTTGCCGAGCCATTTGCCGGCTTTGTCGTTACCACATACATCGCTTACGACAATTTGGGCGCTCCTGCCTGCTGCGGTGATGGTATCGGCAGTTATATTGGCGCAAAGCTCGGCGGTGATTCGTGGCGAGGCCGAAGAACATAGCGAAAAGATTCGTATTAATCAGGATTTGTTAGCGCTCGGTATTGCCAATGCGGTTGCGGCGGTAACCCAAGGCTTTGCAGTAAATGGTAGCCCGCCGCGAACAATGGCTGTTGATAGAGCTGGTGGGCGCACGCAGCTAACAGGTATACTGAGCGGTTTGTTTGTCGGCGGTATTTTATTGTTTGGCGTTGGCTTGCTGGCCTATTTGCCGCAAGCTGCCCTATCCTCGATTATTTTTTTGCTTGGCGTATATTTAATTCGCTTAGGTGAGTTACGGTACTTATGGCGGGTACATCCTACCGAGTTTGCCGTAGCGGTTATTGCGCTTGTCGGCACGGCATTTGCCGGCGTTCTCCAGGGTGTTTTAATTGCGGTGATTGTTTCACTTTCCGAGCGTATTATTCGACAGTATCACCCGAAAGACGCAATCTTACTGAGAGATGGCGAGCTATCAGACTGGGCGCGAGAGCGTTTGAGTGATAGAGTTCAGCACGATCACCAACTTGATGGCGTGCTCGTGTATAGTTTCGATGGGTCGTTGTTTTTCGAGAATATTAATTACTTTGTTGCGCGGTTAAAGCACGCGATTAAAGGTGCGAAGAAACCGGTAAAAATGGTTGTAATTGATGCCGGTAGTATTGATAGTATCGACTACACTGCCGTAGAAGCAATCAAGCGTTCGTACCGTCGGCTTAAAGATGATAGTATCGAATTTCGACTCGCTCACGTTTCGCCGAACCTTCATAAGCAACTCGTCGAATTCGGCATAGTGGAGTTGTTTGGCCAAAAGCACATATTTTCTACACTCACCGAAGCAATAACCGGCAAAACGCCGAGTCGTAGCGAAGAGTTAAAAGAAACAGAAGCCGTAAAGCACTAAACGTGCAATGCTGAGCGAAGATAGACGAGTCCAATATGTTCGATGTCGGACTCTAGTTTTTTCGGTGGTTCGTGAGTGAGCTTTGCGCCTGTCGCGTAGACTTTCATACCTTGTGATTCTGCTTTGCGTGCGCGCAGTAGAACTAGTTCACGTTCGGTGTCGGTAAGGCTTGAGCACTGCAAGATCGTAGCTACATCCCCGCACCAGTAGGTATAAAAATCACTGCCATGATGCCACGTTGCCCAGGCGACTAATGATTCAGCGCCTGTTGAGACTGGCTTCTGTGCGGCCGAAGCAACGGGTGGAATAGCACGCTGCAGATTCTGCAGCTCAGGCTCTTTGACGTCTAAAAGTGCATGCTGGGCGCAGATAAGTATTTCGTTTTGTTTCAAAAGAGGATCGATCGCCCATGTAGTGTTAACGACAAATTTCGATGTGTGTGTAACAGTGGTCGAGGCGTTTGAGTTCTTGCGTAACATATAGGCTAAGTATAGCATAAGCGGCTTGTGCTCGCCGGCGGCTTTTCGTATAATAGAATGAATATGACTAAGACAACCTCAACGCAGAAAAAATCAACGACAAAGTCTGTTTCTGTGTCTAAAAAAGCGAACACAAAAGTTGCTGCTACAGCAAAAAATACTGAAGCTAAAAAACGTGTAGCCAGGAAAAAACAGCCAGTAAAAAGTACGCGCCAAAGGGTTGACATCTATCCTAACCGGATGACACTTGCGATATCGGCGCTTGCCGGTACATTGATTGTGCTTCTTGCGTTGATCGCCGTTCTTGGCCAGAGGTAGTTTTAGGGGTATCCCAAGAAAGCTCTCAATGCGGTATACTGACAATATGAAAGTACGTATTGAGATTGACACGAAGACCTTTGTTCGTTTTTGGCTTGTTGTAATTGGTTTTGGAATTGGGATTATCGCACTCTATAGTGCACGTACAGCACTCGTTATTCTTGGCACCGCCTTTTTCTTGGCACTCGCACTCAACGGGCCAGTGAGTCGACTTTCTCGTCACTTGCCAGACCGTAGCCGTACGCTTTCGACGGCACTCGCCTTTTCTGCGGTCGTACTATTCCTCGGCGCGGTGATTTTCTTGGTGATTCCACCTGTTGTTCAGCAGACGGTTAAGTTCCTTGATAATGCGCCAACGCTTGTGCAGACAGTAAGTGACCAGTGGCACGGTGTTGGTGATTTGGTTAACAAGTACCATATCCAGCCACAGGTAGATCAGGCCGTCTCTGCTATTCGCGATAACGCTGGCCACTGGGCATCTGGTTTTGGTCGAAACTTTCTCTCTGGTCTTGGCTCTGCAATGTCACTCTTTGCCGCCAGCCTTTTGGTACTCGTTCTTACTTTCTTGATGTTGATCGAAGGTCCAACGTGGATGGATCGTATCTGGAGTGTGTATAAAAATGATCGCCGCGTTCGAACACATAAACGACTTGTGCACCGCATGCAGGCCGTTGTTTCTGGGTATGTAAGCGGCCAACTATCAGTATCTGGTATCGATGCGGTTGCGGCTGGTGTTACAGTGTTTATCCTTTCTCGATTCTTTAGCGAAGTTCCGGCCAATCTTGCACTTCCAACGGTTGCAATTTGCTTCACCTTCTCGCTTATTCCACTCTTCGGTGCAACGATTGCAGGCATTATTGTCACCTTGCTACTCGCCATCAATAGCCTACCGGCAGCGGCTATTTTCGCAGTGTACTTCGTCATTTACCAGCAACTTGAAAATAACGTGATTTCTCCACGTATCCAGTCGAAGCGAATTGAGTTGAGCCCGCTCGCGGTACTTACTGCCGTGACAATTGGTTTATATGTATTTGGTATCGCTGGAGGTATTATTTCTATCCCGATCGCCGGCTGTGTTAAGGTGCTTGTTGAAGATTACTTCGAAGACCACGGTGAAGATCTTGATGAACCTGTCGAAGATGAGCCAAAGCGTAAAAAGCTTTCGCTCAAGTTCTTTGGTAAGTCCAGCGACTAGTTTATCGTGACCAGATTGTATCGTACGTAGTGTCGCGTACGTGAATGCCGAGCGTGGCAAGTTTATCACGCAGTTCGTCGGACGTTTTCCAGTCTTTGTTGTCGCGGGCGCGGCGGCGTTCTAAGATGATACGCTTTGTGTCGTCGTCAATATCTGGCGTCGAATTCATAATCTGAAGGCCAAGTAGCTCGTCGATTGTGTCTAGGAAATCAACAAGGTTTTGTCGATCAATTGCACTGAGGCGTTTATTATCGAGTGTCGCGAATGTCTCGTCGATTACGCGCAGTGCTTCAGGGGTATTGAGGTTGTTTTGAAGTGCCTCACGGAGTGCACTGCTTGCAGCGGCAGATGGCACTGGAGCAGTACCCGCATCTGACGTGTTGGTGCCATGATCGTGAATCTGATGACGCAGAAGTGCATAGTTGCGCCAGTTATCGAGACGATTTTTAGCTGCTTCAACATTTTCGAACGTAAAGTTGCCTTCATTCGTAAACTGGCCTTGTAGCACAAATAGGCGAAAGTCCATTGGCGAGAGTCCTTTATCTGCAAGATGCTGCAGTGTGTATCCGTTACCAAGGCTTTTGCTGATTTTGCCGCCTTCAATTTTGAGGTGGTTGTTGTGCAGCCAATAGTTAGCAAACTTAGCATCGCTCGCTGCCTCGCTCTGCGCGATTTCGTTCGTGTGATGTACGGGGATGTGATCGATGCCGCCAGTATGGATGTCGATTGTCGGGCCGAGAATACTCATAGCCATTGCTGAACATTCAAGGTGCCAACCAGGAAATCCCATAATCGGTTCGTCTTCGCGGGGTGGTAAATCAAGCAAGTCCGCTGGAGTTTCCCATTCCATGTCGCGTACCGTGCCTGGCTCGGTGAACTTCCAAAGGGCAAAATCCCATGCTTGGCGCTTTTCGTCGTTAGCTTCTACCCTCGCGCCCGCTTTCTGGGCGGCGAGATCAAGATGCGCAAAGTTAGCATATGTCGGGAATTTAGCGGTGTCGAAATAGATGCCGTCGGTCGTTTGGTAGGTAAACCCCTTTTCTTTTAACACGCGTATAAGATCAAGTTGCTGAGGTATGAAATCGGTTGCGCGTACGAGGTGTTCTGGTGGTAAAAGCCCGAGTGTTTCCATGCCATTCACAAAGTCTTCGGCGTAAAATTCGGCAATGTCCCAAGCGGTTTTACCTTCGCGACGAGCGCCCTTCTCGAGCTTGTCTTCACCCTCATCAGCATCACTTACTAAGTGGCCAACATCGGTGATATTCATAACGCGCTCAACTTTATAGCCGCTGGCAATGAGTGTACGAACGAGGATATCCCAATAGATGAATGATGCCCAGTTACCTACGTGCGGATAGTCGTAGACGGTTGGGCCACAGGTGTAGAGCATCACCTTATTATCATTGATGGGTGTAAATGTTTCGAGTTTACGGGTAAGCGTATTATGAAGTTTGAGTGGCATGATAATCCTTTAGAGCCTTGTCGGTTGCAGCGACGAGCTCTTGCATAATAGTTTCGTATTGTTCATGGACTTTGAAGCCTGCAGCATAGTTATGGCCGCCGCCACCGAAGTAGCCAGCGATCTGACTTGCTACAGGCAGGTTACACCGCAGCTTACCAGTAACTTTACCGTCAGGGTACGTTTTAATAGCGCAGGCTACTTCGACAGTATCTACAAGGCGCATTTCATCAAGTACGAGCACGCTTGGATTATAACGATCTGAATATTCTTGGATGTCTTCCCATGGGATATGAACGGTTGCGAGTTTGCCGTCGAGCGAATATTCAATACGCTCGATAAGCTCACCTTTGTACGTTAAGATATCCGCAGGTTTTTTCATAAACTCACGGCGAGCTGATTCGATTTCGTATGGCTTTGCGCCGTGGGCAACGACTTCAGCTACAACTTTGTATGTGTCCACACCCGCAGACTCGGTCGTAAGCCCGAGTGTGTCTGAAGCGATCGAGCTATAGAGTGCAGACGCTGCTGCTGGAGTTATCTTCCAGCCGGCAGCTTGGGCGAGATTATAAATCAATTCACCGGTTGCGGCCGCGGTCGGACTAAGCACGAATTCGTGATTAAACGAGAGGTCATTTTGTGGCTCTTCTTCATCTTGCTCGCCGTGGTGGTCGAGCACGACTACAGGGTGCGCTTCAAAAAATGAGCGTACACCACGAGAAAGAAGTGTTTTTTCAAGAAGTGCCTCTGCGGCGGTATCAACAATGATCGCAAGATCGGCATCAAATGGAAAGTAGTTAGTTACTCTATCCCAACCACTTAAGAATCGTAGGTATTTTGGCATATCGATCGCACAGTACATAGTGACCGTTTTGCCCTGCTCGCTCAGGATTTCCTCGAGTGCGAGTGAGCTTGCTAGTGAGTCGCCATCAGGGTTTTCACCTTGAATAACAACGATACGTTTTGCGGCATTAATAAGAGGGAGGGCTTTGTCAAACATTGCTTGTATTATATCAGATTACGAGAGCTTACGACGACCTTCGAGTGCGTGTGTAAGCGTGATTTGGTCGGCGTATTCTAAGTCGACACCGACAGGAATGCCACGTGCAAGACGCGATACTGTGACGGGCAGTTTAGTCTGCTCGATTTGGCGTTGCATAAAGATGGCGGTTGACTCACCTTCAACGCTTGCGTTGGTGGCGATAATCACTTCTTCAACCTCATCGTCTTTAAGCCTCTTCAGTAGTTCGGGTACGTGCAATTGCTCTGGCCCGATACCGTCGATTGGCGAGATCGCCCCACCGAGTACATGATACGTGCCATGGTATTGGCCAGTACGCTCAAGCGCTACGATATCAAGCGGCTCTTCTACGACGGCAATGAGTTTTTTATTGCGGTCTACGTCGGCGTAAAGCGGTGAGATATCCTCACTTGCATCAATGAGCGCAAACGTTACGGGGCAGGTTTTCACGCCGCTGTGCAATCCGGCGATGGCTTTCGCGAGTTCATCGGCATTGCGGGTGTTAGAGCGCAACAAATAATACGCATAGCGCTCTGCAGTGCGTACGCCAACGCCTGGCAAACGGCCGAGCTCATCAATGACGGCTAGTAAAGCCTTTGGAAGAAGTTGCGCCATGAAAGTATTGGCTGGTTACTAAAGACCGAGCTTACCGAGACCGCCCATAAGTGGCTTCATTTTTTCAGCGGCAATTTCCTGCGCCTTAGTCATACCGTCGCGAATCGCAATCTCGATCCAGTGTTCAAGTTGGTGAATATCTTCAAGGTCGACGTATTCAGGATTAATCTTAATTGATTTTACTTTAAGTTCGCCGGTAATCTGTACGACAACTGCGCCGTCACCTGCTTCAACTTCAACAATTTCCTTTGCAAGGTCTTTTTGTGCCTTGCGTAGGTCGTTCAACATCTTCATTTGGTCAAATGCCATTATCAAAAATCCTCCGTAGATAATTAACTCTGTTTAGTATACGCTATTTCGCGACAGATTTGTAGACGTAGAAGCGGTCGGCGTCCGTTGCTCGACGACTTGTAATGATTGAGCTAATTGTTGCCTGTGGCGGGTGCTCGTAGTAAGCGTCGCGAGTAACGATTGTTGTTTGGTTTTCTGAGAACTCAGTGTTTACCGTGAAGCGCTTATCATAGTGCGCGACCAGCGTATAAAACGGCTCTTGATCTTTTGTGGATACCACTTGGAGCTTTGCGGTGCCTTGCTGATTTTTTGCTACGGTACGAGTAAGGAGCTTTAGGTCGTTTGTGTAATCATGGAGTACGTTTGCGTTGTAGCTATAGTTATTAATGTAGCTTGCAAGACCGGTAAATATCATGCCACCAACAAAGATTGATATAGGAATCATTCCAGCAATACGGGCGTATGGATTGCGCGGGAATAGCGTATACCAGCTCGCGATAAGCGTATTGACGCCCATCGCTATTAAGAGCACGGCTAATGGATAAAGGTCGGTAACGTGGCTTGGATTAATGATAATGAGCGGTACAAGGAAGAGACATAAGAAAAATATTGTGTAGCCGCGTGCCGTGTATTTAACCGTAAGAAACCGATACGTTCCTACTGCCATCAAGACTACGGCTCCAAGTGAATAAAGCGGTCGGAGCAAGTAGCTGTCCGAAGATAAGAAGAAGCCAAATAAATCTTTGCCAAGCGAGACGATGTTATCTTGAATGTTGATAGTATTTGGAATACCGAGCAGCAAGAGTGCAACTTTATGATTGAGGATAATTGCCTCACCAAGTGGGATGAGCGCAACGAGCCCAAGTAGTATAGCAATAACTAATCGTACACGTGCAATGCGTCGAATCATGTAACGAATATGTGGGTGGAATGATGCGGTAATAAGTAGCGCTAGTACAATGTAGATGCCAAGAGGAATGTATAGTGCCGTAGCGGTAAGCACACAGGCGGCAACTTTCCAGAACGTACTAAAGACGCGTGCTCGTGTCATGTATGTTGACGCAACAAGCAGCCATACGGCGACGAAATTAAACATTATCGCCGATGTACCATCTTGCGCCATAAACAAAAACTGCGCGGTTGTTGCGGCAATCGCAGTAACGATGATAGCGATATTACGACGGAACCAAACCTTGACGAGTAGTAAGATGCCAAATGCTGTGAGTACGCCAAGAATAATTGATGGCAACTTGATACTAAGCGTGGTGACGCCAAACGCTAAAAAGCTAAGACGCTGCAAAATGTGATATGGCAGATTAACAACCGTAGTTGGGTCAATCGAATGCATTGATAATGCACCGCTTGCGAGAGCTGATTGTGTTTCGCCATCACGCAAAGCTCCGGGTACATAAAACGCAGCGATTGCGAGCGCACTTGCTACAAGCAAGGTTAGTAGAATGTAGCCGATAGAGTAGCGCCATCTGTAAAGCGTGTAGTCGACAACGCGAAATTTCATTCTTCAATTATAGCACGGAGATCCGGCGAAATGTGCTTATGTTTATCTCGAAATTACATCATCTCTTCGTCTGGGCGACGATCGAGACTCATAAAGCGGAGGCGTTCTGGGTGGAAGTACAGTTGCACCTTCCCCACTGGACCGTTACGATGCTTGGCGATAATGAGGTCAGTAATGTTTTGTACTTCTGGATTATCTGGCTCGTAGTACCCAGGACGGTAAATGAAGCTCACAATGTCGGCATCCTGCTCGATGGAGCCTGACTCACGTAGGTCTGCAAGCTGTGGAATTGGTGGCGTACGGTTTTCAACGCTACGGCTCAACTGACTTAGCGCGATGAGCGGCACATTAAGTTCGCGTGCGATCAGCTTGAGTCCACGCGAGATCTCACTCACCTCTTGTACGCGGTTACCGTTGTGATTGCCTGATGCCTGCATAAGCTGCAAGTAGTCAACGATGATAAGTCCAAGCGGCTGGTCGTGGGCTGCGCGGCGTGCTTTGGTTCGCATTTCAAGAACACTGAGGCCTGGCGTGTCATCAATAAAGATAGGCGCTTCGGCCATCTCGCCCATTGCCTCGCTAATTTTACTAAAGTCCTCGTCACTCAAATTACCGGTGCGGATATTCCAACTATCAACCCCTGATGCGTCAGCGAGCATACGGTCAATCAACTGCTCTTTGCTCATCTCAAGGTTAAAGTAGAGTACAGGCAGCTTTGCAATAGTCGCTACGTTATATGCGAGGTTTGTTACGAGCGTGGTCTTACCCATTGCCGGGCGGGCTGCAAGAATGATGAGGTCGGAGCGCTGCAAGCCAGCGGTCATGTTATCGAGATCTCGGTAGCCGGTACGAATGCCGCGTAGCTGCCCTTTGTTGCGATGGAGTTCTTCGATGCGATCGAAACTTTCTGTCAGGATGCTCTCGATGCTTACGAGATCTTGCTTGACCGATTGGTCACTCACGCTAAACAGCTCAGCTTCGGCTTTTTCGAGTAGCTCTTGAGTGCTGGTCTCTTCATCAAATCCCATTTCGCTAATTTCGGCGCTGGCTTTGATTAAACGACGACGAACTGCTTTTTGGTTGATGATTTCGGCATAGCTTGCGGCGTGCGCAGCGGTCGGCACGTAGTTAGTAAGCTCGGTTAAATACGCTGAGCCACCTACCGTTTCAAGCTGGTCTTTTTTCTTGAGTTCATCTGTTAGTGTGAGAAGGTCAATCGGTTTGTGACGCTCGTAAAGGCGTACCATTCCGCCGTAAATTAATGCGTGTCGCTTGTCGTAAAAATCTTTTACATCAACAATTTCGCTTGCATCGGCGATAACTTCGTCATCAATTAAAATCGCACCCAGTAAACTCATCTCGGCGTCGAGATTCTGTGGGGGAACCTTGCCCGCAATTACTTCTTTTTTGTCGGCCATTACAGTGCTACCTCTTCTCCTCCACCCATAATATCAAGAGCTGCGGCAATTGCACTATCATCGGATGGTTTTGCGCTGGCCAGTACGCTAATAATGCCGTCTTGTACACCTACACTTTCAAGAACCGCCTGCATTGTTGGTAGCGATTTGTCGAGCTGTTTTTTAGTAAATGGTTTGCCTGCAAAGATTGTGAGCGTTGCGCCATCGTATGAATAATCGCATTTACCTAAAATGCTGTGTGCGCCGGGCGATGAGGTTTTGATATTTGTAACGAAATCCACCCATGGGAATGGCTGTTCAGGGCCAAGTGGTTTTGGCGGCTCCACAGCAGGTTCTTCTGGGGCTTTTGCTTTAGGTTCTTCGACTGGCGGCTTTGGTTTTGCAACGGCAGTTACTGCTGGAGCGGGTTTTACTGCTGCCGGTTTAGGCTTCGGCGTAGAAGCAGGTTTAGTGGTCGGCTCCACAGCAGGCGTTGCTACAGGTGTGGTGTTTGATGTCAGTGCGGTAAGCAGTTTAACGAATGGCCAAGCGCTTTTTGCGACGTCGAGTAATTTATCGAGGAGCGGCAGGCGCTCGGGGCGTGTGCTGATGTCGGAACGGACTGCGTAGATGAGCTGGTCTGTGATCGTAATTGCAGATATTCCACGCTTTTCTGCATCGTCAATAAGTGTAGCGAGTTTCCCAAGATCTTGGCCGTCGTAGGCGCTTAGTAGCTCTATGACCATTTCATCGCTCGCGAGCCCCACGACGCCTTCGATAAGTTCAGGTGTAATGGTTGAGTCGCTGAGACTGCGTAGCTGGTCGAGCAAGCTAATGCTATCGCGAAACGTGCCCTGCCCGTGTCGTGCAACAAGCTGTAATGCTTCATCGTTAATGTCGATATTCTCAGCGTCGCTAATAGCGCGAAGATGCTTTACCATGTCGTCGCTACCAACTAAGCGGAAATTAAATCGCTGTACACGGCTAATAATCGTCGCTGGAAGCTTTTCGACATCGGTTGTTGCGAGAATAAACACTACATGCTCAGGCGGCTCCTCAAGTGTTTTAAGCAGTGCATTAAATGCAGATTTGCTCAGCATATGCACCTCGTCGATGATGTAGATTTTTTTCGATGCACTGGTTGGCGCAACGGCGACTTTATCACGCAGGTTGCGGATATCTTCTACTGAGTTGTTGCTGGCAGCATCGATCTCAATGATATCGAGATGGGTTGATTCGTCGGTGTATGGCAGTTTATTAATTTCGTGCGCTAAAATGCGAGCGATCGATGTCTTGCCGACGCCGCGCGGGCCAGTCAGTAAATACGCGTGGGCGACGTTGCCGTTTGCGATAGCTCGGCGCAGCATATCAGTAATATGAGATTGACCAACAATCTCATCTAAAGATTTCGAACGATACTTTCGATATAACGCCTGCCCCATTGCTTTCATTATACCTCGAGAACCACAGATTGTCTGTTGTGATTTTAGGCTGCTACTGCGCCTGGCATCGCTGCGTTCTCAAGATAGCAACTGCCGCAGAGTGATTGGTAGCGCACACGGTCGTCATTATCTATCCACACAATAGGCTCGCCAACGTGGAATACGTCATCGACAAATCGCCCATTAAATTCAGCTTGCTGACCGCACGGACACATCGTCGGTATCTTTTCTGTTTTATCGGCAAGCTCGAACATACGCTGCGTTCCTTCAAAGAGCCGACGTTGGATGTTGGTGCGGATCCCGTGCCCGATTACAGTGGTACCGTCTACCTTTGCGATTCGCTCCAATGCCTCCACTTGCTCTGCGGACATAAAGTTCACTTCATCAACAAGCACGCTGTGTATGGCCATTTTACCGACGTGCTGGTGGAATTCACGATACACATCAGTTTCAGACGGACGCTCAGGGCTTGCCATATGCGTGGCGATATCAATAGGCCACTTTTTGCCAGCACGCGAAGTGGTGAAACCGGGTTCGCGCATGCTTATTTCTGGCATTATTGTCACAACTTTTAGTCCGTTTTCAGTGTAGTTGTGTGCCGTACTTATCATTTGATCGCTCTTGCCGCAGTTCATCGCGCCATAACGGAAAATCAGTTCAGCCATATGTCCCCTGTGTGTCCAAGAATTGCTATTTCTACTAGTATATTCGATAACAACGAAAAAGACCACCGAACTGGCTCAAGCAGAACGGGCTGATTATAGCCGGTTCGGCGAACTTTTTCGGTGGCCGGTGAGGCGCACAATAGCTAGTCTCTCGCTAGGACTCCCCACATCGCGGGAATGGTGAGCGCATCCGCTGCGGTCACTACGACGATTGCGCCGTAGTAGATGACCCCGCCATCCACACTGAAGGTGTGGTGGGCTCCCATGATCGCCATGACGACGAGGAGCGGGATCACCACGATAATCCCCACGAGAAGCACTACCAGTGCTACTGGCTTTGGCATGACAACCTCGCTCTCCATTAGTGCTGCCTTAATACATATTAAAATACCTATACTACATCTTGTCAATATATAAGTATTTAGTACTTATGTAAAATACGTCAGCCGTATAAGCTGACGTATTTTGTTTTGTATTACGCTTAAAGCCGCTAAAGCGCCGCTTCTACGGCTGCCCATACTGCTTCAGAATTATCTTCTGGAACAATGATGGTAACCTGATCGCCAATGTTAATGCGGAAGTATGTTACGCTTGCAAGCAAGATGCGATACTCGCGACCCTGTGCTTCAACGTAATATGCACCGTCATGCTGGGTGAGTGTACCGATAATTTGCTTGCGTGGAATTGGGCCAATTTGTTTGTATACGAACCCGCCATCTTGAGCGATGGTGAGCTTAAGGATGTCACCTTCGACAAGCTTTGATTTGCTTGCATAGTTGGCTGGTACCGGGTAGCTTTTGCCATCTGGGCCAATCATTACTTGGCCATCGAATACACCTTCGATAACTTTGCCACTTACTTCGTCGCGTGAACTTGTAGGGGTCACAACATGCCCGTCATCGCCGATGATACTCATAAGCAGCTCTTTTGCCGCAGCGAGGTTAGTTTCGGCCTCCTGGATCAACGACCGAAGCCGCTTCACTTGTTTTTCTGGTAATTCAGACATAATCTCGCAGTTCCTTGTCTGTTTTTAGTATTACCCCCATTATATACCGCGACGGCGGTTATAAGTCAAGCTATAAAATTTCCACAGCATTTTGAGGGGTGACGGCGATATCGTTGTAAAAAAAGCTAAGACGCCAAAGCTAGTGTCGGTAACGCGTCGTTATGCCCGGTTGCAACAACAACGGTTGACTCATTTTGCCTCTGTTGTCGTAGTGCTGCAATGGCAACAAGCGAGGTTGGCTCAAGGTTTGGCCAGGCGTCTTGTTGATTTATTTCGCGGTCACGTCGGTATAATTCGATAAGCTCGTTAACGTCACTTTCGGGGACTGGTAGAATATGGAAATTATCGCTGCGGGCAAAGATATTAAGTGCCCGTCGTCCCATTAGCTTTACAGCAGAGCCGCCGTAGCGTAGGTTCGGTGAATCGGCTGGTCGTAGTTCACCAGCGGCGAGGCTTTTGCGCGCGCTATTGCTCCCCTCGGCTTCCGCGGCAATTACCTGAATGTCTGTTCGGCCAAGTTCTTCGAGTCGTCGTAATATTCCTGCGGCCAGGCCGCCTCCTCCAACGGCGAGTATAATCTTCTGCACATTCGGGTGTTGCCGCAAAATGTCGTCAGCAACGGTGCCTTGGCCCGGGATGACCAGTTCGCCAAACGGATGTAAAATTTTGCCATATGGCTGTTGCTCTGCCCACGCTAATGATTCGTTAAATGACGTTCCGATGACTTTAATGGTAAGGCGCGGATCATCCCATAGTTCGCGCAGACCCTCGCTTTTTTGTGCTGGGGCAGTGGTTGGTACGACGGGTGTTACTGCAAGCCCAAGCTCACTGGCCGCCCATACTGCACCTCGTGCGTGATTGCCCGCAGAAGGCACAATCAAATGGGTGGCGCCCTGCTCGGCGAGCGCGGTCGCACCAACAATTGCTCCGCGCCACTTAAAGGCGCCTGTTTTATTTAAATCAGCCCGAAATAGTCGCACTGCGCCAGCGCCCAGTGACTCCGCATACGACGGAAATTCTCTTTCGAGAGCTTCAATTTGCGAAGTATCCTCCACGCTCTCGCGGTAGCTGTCTACTATTCTCAAAGCTTCATTGCCCGTAACCATACTATCCTTTCCGTAAATAAAAACTCCCACGTTACTGGGAGTAGGTTTTGCAAAATATTTTACCTATCAGCCAGCAACGCCGCGTAAACGACGAATCATAATGCTAATGGCGATAGAGTGTTGACTCATATATGCACCTTACTCCCCTGCAGTTATTTTGGCAAGGCGCGAGCAATGTGCTATAGTCCTTATCACTATGGCACACGAACGACTTCCACAAGATGCGCACGATGAGTCAACCGATAACCTTCCAATGGGCGAAGGATTGGATCCTGCGATAGCAGCAATGCTACGCAAGCCCGAGCCGCCTAAAACAATCGATTCGCTCTATGCCGGTCGACCGACACTTAATCCAGTGGGCGCTATGGAAGAATTTGTCAGTGCCGTTGGTCTGCAAGAACGCTATGGTCACATGAGAATCGTCGATGATGTGATTGGCCTTCGACGGACAGTTGGCGACAAAATTGAAACATATCGCGACAAACTTATACGCGCAGAATCCCGAGGTAAAACGGAGTCTGCGCGTTTTGGTACCGGGCTTATTTTGGGGCAGCGAGCAGTGATTTACGCGCAGGATTGGGATTATTTTGCCGGTTCGCTTGGCGAGGTTGCTGGTGAGAAATTCGTGCTCGCAGCTGAACTTGCCGAACATGAAAAACTGCCATTAGTCAGTATTGCAGCATCATCGGGCGTGCGCCAGCACGAAAACGTACTTGGCCTCGTGCAAATGCAGCGTATGGCAGCAGCAGCCAACAAGTTTAAAGAAAACTCTGATCAGCCATACGTTTCGGTGCTAGCTGGGCAGGTGTGGGGCGGTATGTCAGCGAGCGCTGTGCCTCTTGGAGATTTTATAGTGGCTCTCGAGGGTACGGATTACGGGTTCGCTGGTCCAAACGTCATTAATGCATTTGAAGGCCGCCCTGTTCCGTCTGGTGCGCAAAGCGCCGAAGCAAATCTGCTTGATCGCAACATAGATGTTATGGTAAAAGATGTGCCAGAGCTACTCGAGCTCCTTGGTCGGTCGCTTAAGGCGGTACGACGCTCCCAAGCTAAACATGCTCAAATTCCTGAATGGCATCGTGATCTTCACATCGACCCCCATGCGACAAGTCGTCCACTTCACTTTGGTGATCAGGGCTTCTACCCGGCATTACTTGATCACCAGTCGCCAACGCGTACCGTGCATATTGAGCGGCAGCGTGCAGATACGGGTAAGGCAAGCACTGCCGAGCAATTAATAGCTCGCTATGCCGAAATGACGTCAGGTGGTCGTCGTCTCGATACGGAGTTTATTATGCACGAAGCCTTTGATAGTGTGGTGCCACTGTATAATGCGGCACAATTTGAAGAGCTGAAGAAGTACCCGAATATTATTGCTGGGATTGCTTCGATTGGTGACCAGTCATTTATGGTTATTGGTGACCAGCCATCGTATAAGGCGTTGTCTGATACGTACGTCAGTAAACATGCGCCTAACCCTGGGCCTGAAGATTTTGAATATGAAGTGCGTATGATTGAAGCTGCCGAGCGCTGGAAGCTGCCGATCGTCTTTATGACAGATACATTGGGTGCACTTCCAACGATCACAGCGGAGCGTCGTGGCCAATCTCGTGCAATTGCTGAGGCGATTGCCGCTGCAGGCTCACACCCCTACCCAGTCATTTCAATTATTACTGGCGCGCTCGGCAGCGGTGGCGGCCTCGCAACTACACCATTTGGCCGTCATACGGTAATGCTTGATAGTGCGCTCGCTTTTGTATCTGAGCCTCGCTCGATGGCGTCAATTTTGTACACCACAGCAACTCCGACCGACGGGCAGGTTGAGTATACACTTGAGCATGTGCGTCCGGCTGCGCATGATCTTCAGCAGCAAGGCTTAGTGGACGTCGTCGTTTCAGACAGTAATAATCCATATCAAACCGTCGCAGATTTACGCCGAGCGATTATCGAAGGTTTTGAAAAACAACAAGGCAAATCTCCTCGCCGTCTGCGCGCCGAGACAGATAAACGACTGATGCCAAAAATGATCGGTCGCGATCGAACATAATGAAGCATTACGACAAAAATAACACCCCGCAGAACGCAGGGTGTTATTTCACATTTCAATGTAGTCGTTTTAGGTTCTAATGAACTTAGGCTACTTCTACGGTAGCGCCAGCCTCTTCGAGGGCTTTCTTTGCAGCTTCAGCGTCGTCCTTAGATACCTTCTCCTTAACTGGAGCTGGGGCACCGTCAACGATAGCCTTAGCTTCGCCAAGACCAAGACCAGTGAGTTCCTTCACAGCCTTAATCACAGCAACTTTTTGAGCACCTGCGTCCTTAAGGGTCACAGTAAACTCAGTCTTTTCGTCAGCAGCGTCAGCAGGGCCGGCTGCAGGACCAGCAACAGCAACTGCAGCAGCAGCTGGCTCGATGCCGTATTCGTCCTTAAGGACGTTCTTAAGTTCGTTCACTTCAAGTACAGTAAGCTTTACAAGCTCTTCTGCAAGTTTCTTTACGTCTGCCATAGTGGTAGATCCTTTCGTATTCAAATTGATGATGCGTAGTTTCCTACGCTAGTGCTTTGGTTGTTAGGCTGTAGCCTTTTCGCTCACACCATCCAAAAGCGCGTGCAAGTTGCCTGATAGCGCGTTGGTTGTGTCGTGAACTGGTGAAAGTAGTTGTGCAACCACTTCGGCGATAAGCTGCTGCTTGCTTGGAAGACCAGCAAGTGCAGTTACGTCTGCAGTGTTTTGCGTCAAACCTTCACCGCTAAAGCCGGCAACGAGCTCGAGACCTGGGTGGGTCTTTGCAAACGTATCAAGTACCTTTGCTGGAGCCACTTCGTCAGTGTCACTGAAGGCGTAGAGTAACTGACCTACAAGAGCTGATGAATCAGATTCTTTGTAAGTATCGTTCTCACCCATTGCAACGCGCACGAGGCGGTTCTTTACAACCTTGATGGTTACGTCTGCTTCACGAGCAGCGCGGCGAAGCTCTTGGAGATCCGCAACGGTCAGCCCTTGGTATTTCGCAACGGCTGTTGCTTTTGCGCTCGAGAATAGCTCGCTAAGTTCATTTACCAAAGCTTGTTTCTTATCTTTGCTGATAGCCATAGATAAAAACCTCACTTTTTAGCTAAATTTTGTAATATAACGACCACATTGTTAATGTTCGACACCACTTACTTGATAGGCGGAACCAAAAAATCTTTGATTCACTATCAAAGACCGTAGGAAAAGAATGTAATTCCCTCGGTGGCATGATTAAGTGAATTTCACCGCCACTGTCTTTGGTAATGTCTATCTGTAATTATAGCAGATAGAGGCAAATAATACAATACAGGTGAGCCAGTTAAGCGGCTTTCGAAGTAAGCCTTGTAAATAACGAACGTGCACGATTAACGCTTGCACTCGTGAGTTCGGCGCGGTTGGCACTTAAGTGTTTTTTACGTTCGTGGATTAAAGCAAGATCTTGCGCGTGGACTTCCCTATCGAACTGCTCGTTATTTGATCCAAGGCGTGCGAGGAGTTTATAAAGCATATGAGCGGCCTGTCCAATGCGGTTCTCAATGCGGTCGGCTTTAGTCGTAATCTGTACTTCGGCGCGTAAATCTGGTCGGCCCGGTTGGCTAAATACTAGCGTCACTTTACATACGTGATGGGCCTTTTCATCTACCTCCACAACATCAACAACTTCACGCATCGCTTCGAGACTTTCAAACCCGAGGCCCTCGCGAATCGTTTCGATATAACTAAGCGGTCCCTTTACGTGTACGGCAGCGTCTCGGGTCGACGTTGGTGTGAGCGTAACACGCTCATCACTACTCGCGCGCTCACGAATGCGGCATAAGCGAGTGGCAATCTGTGGTATCTCGTCTGTCGTCACGGTGACGCCAATAATATCGAGCGGGATATTTTCTGGTGAACGGGTATCGAGTTTGTTGGTGAGCGAGCCAACCGATTTTAATCGCCAGTTTACACGTAAACATTCGCTTGTGCAGTAGCCTTCGCCCATCATAATTCCATGCTGAGCCCCGTGACTAATGATTTGTTCATGGATGTGATCGCCAAAGATTACGTCAAATAATGTTTCGAGATCTTTATTTACCTGCTCTTTATCGCCGCGCTCTGCGATGATTTCTTGCGCTTGTTGCAATGGGGCAAGATTGCCCGTAAACATCGCCCGTAGGACGTGTACGTGGCTATAAAGGGCCATAGCGAGCGCGTCAAACCCGATAATCTCACAAAGCGGCGCAAGCAGTGATTCAGCTTGATGTGCTCGGGCGAGTGTTTGGCTATTGTTGAGTGCGGTTGCCGGGTCAAGCTGCGCAAGTAACTCAGTGGCTTTAATAAGAAGCGATTCAAGGTTAACCGACGAAACAAGCGAGTTGATATGCCTTGGCTCGATGGTTGGTGCATGGGCGTGCCATTGTTCTATCGAAACATCCGTAGGCTCGTGGCGTTGCAGTAGTTGTTGGATTTCGGGGCTATCCGCATAGCGCTTGTCGACATTTTCGCGCCAGAAATTACTAATAACCGGTCGGTCTGAGGCCAAGCCAATGGCATAGTATCTGTCAGTTTCTGACTCGGTTGAGTTATTTGCGTAGAGGCGCAGTGCTTCCATCGCTTGTTCGTGCATATTTGGATCTGTAGCAGCCTCTAGAATTGGTGAAAGCATTGCGGCTGTGTATACCTGTGGGGAGACGTATTCATCGCAAAAGTCTGCGAGAAGTGTAGCGGCAAGTGCAACTTCTCGCTCTTGAGCAGCAGCCTCGCCAGGGGTTAAATGGCTTGCGTTCCAAAAAAGTTCGTAGCTATCGCAAACAACCTCAGGCGCGCCAGGAAACGCTGCGCCTGAGAAACTATGCTCATCTTCGCGAGCTGGTTTCAGCATTGTGCGATGCTCCATCGCGTATATTATACAACCCAAAGGGTTATAAGTCAAGAATTGAAGAGCCCGATTAAGCTTTCGCTAAGCCTTTTTCGATAAGTACTTTAGTGGTAAGTTCGCGGAACTCTTGCTGTATATCGTCGATCGGTCGGCTTGCGTCGATTGTTGGTAAGTTTCGTTCTGCGGCAATATCCTTGTAGCCGCGATTCAAGTCTGCTTGGAATTTGCCGTCGCGCGATTCGAATGTGTCGGGATTCGTGAGCTCTCCGCGCGCAGCGATACGGGCGCGGCGCACTTCATCATCAAGCGTAAATACGACAGTAAGCTCAGGATTCATATAGTGCTCGTCCATAAACATCTTTGTGACGTTACGTACAAATTCCACGCCAAGGCCTTCGGCAACACCCTGGTAGACTTCGCTTGAAAGCTCATTGCGTGCGCTTAATACCACCCCGCCGCGTTCAAGTACGGGGATAGCGTCGCGAAACCATGTTTCGTGACGACTCGCAGTGAATAATAGCAGGTTCGTTGTCGCGTCGCGCTCTAATGAGCCGTTTTTGATAATTTTGCGAATTTCACTTGATATCGGGCAGCCGTCTGGTTCGTGTAGTACAAGTACTTCGAGGTCGTACTGTTCTTTGATGTAGCTGGCCAAAAGATCAATTTGTGTTGACTTGCCGGTACCATCGTTGCCCTCGCCAACGATATACGCGCCAGTCATTACAGAAGTCCCTCGGCGAGTCCTTCGATTTTCTCAGGCTTAGCGCGCGCATCACGGTGGTTGCGCGGTAGCATATCGCTTGGGTGCCAGTTGGCTATGAGCTCATCAAGATTATCAGTGCTTTGGTATTTGCCACTCATGCCATGACGACCACGACTATAATCACCGTCCACCTTGCCGGTTTTATGAAACACGAGCTGACCCATACGTTCGCCTACTGGCAGTACAACTGATTCGTATTTGTTGAGGTTATAGATTTCGAGTGTAATACGGTTAATGTAGCCAGGATCTACCCAACCGGCGTCAAAACATACGGCGACACCGTTACGGCCCCAACTGCTACGGGCGCGTACTTCCGCCGCCCCGCCGTGTGCGCGAATCCCCATAAACTCGTGTGTGTGCGCTAGTATGCGTTCGCCAGGACGTAGTACGATGATCGGATGATCCATAGGGATGTTATCAAATGGCTTGTACCCGTATTTGTCGCACCATTCTTTGTGCGGCATTGCCTGGAGCGGACCTTTAAAATACTGTGCGACATCGTGTTCGTCGAACGGATTATAGACACGGTTATCTTCGCGTACCTCTTGCTTATAGAAATAATACCCAAGCGTAAAATCAAGACTCGCCTCGCTTACGTGCTCCTCTTTGTATGGCACGCTGACGATTGTGCCGTTTGCGACGGCTTCTTTAATTTCAGTATTACTAAAGACACTCACTAACATTCCCCCGTAATTTTAAATTTATTGTATCATGAAGCCATGAAAAGTATTGTTGTTGCTTATGATTCTCGCCGTGGCATCGGTGCTGCAAACGACCTGCTCTGGCAGCGAGATTTGCCTGCTGATCTTGCTCATTTTAAGATGCTAACGATGGGCGGTTCGCTAATCATGGGGCGCAATACGTTTGAGTCCATTGGTCGCGCATTGCCAGGGCGCGAAAACATCGTCGTTACCCATCGTCCGCTTGACGTAGTTGACGTTGTGGCGGTGGATAGTCTCGATGCCGCATACAATGTGGCGCACGGCAACCAGTTTATTATTGGCGGTGGCCAAATTTATGAGCAATCGCTTAAAGACGCTGATGTTGTGTATGCTACCGAAGTTCACGCTTCGTTCCCGCAGGCAGAAATATTCTTCCCGGAGCTCGGCAACGAATGGCGTGAAACTGCGCGCGAGTCGCATAGTGCGGATGAGCGCAACAAATATGCTTACGATTTCGTTACGTATGTACGCCGCTAAATAGCGACTTGGCCTTTAATGGCGTCGTGGTGTTTATACCCAATGATTTTGAAATCATCGGCATCAAAATCACCAATGTCAGTAATATCTGGATTAAGTTGGAGTTTTGGTGCTGCGTAAAGATCATTTCCGCGTGAGAGCTGCTCTTTGATTTGCTCAATGTGATTTTTGTAGATGTGCGCACTACCAAACGTGTGGTAGAAATAGCGTGGCACGCGGCCAGTGGTTTGTGCCATTGCTGAAAGCAGCATTGCGTACTGCACCATATTAAATGGCACACCCAAGAACCAGTCAGCACTGCGCTGGTACATTTTCATATCGAGGTACTTTTTACCCGTCTTTGGGTCGGTTTGGTTAGAAGCATTGAACTGAAAGAGCGTGTGGCACGGCGGCAAACCCGCCTTACTCATTTCGTCGAGGTCGCTTACGTTCCAGGCGCTGACAATAATACGGCGTGATGCTTTGCCGCTTCTGATTTGCTCCTGCGCTATACGTAGTTGATCGATAGGATTGCCGTCGTAACCTGCCCATGCGCGCCATTGGTGGCCGTAAATTGGGCCGAGATCGCCGTATTCTTTCGCGAATGAAGCATCATCTTTAATGTTTTCGAGGTATGCGTTTTTTGCCGTCTTCCATTCGTCGCTGCCCTGCTTCGGGATGGCTTGTTTGGTTTTTTTGAGATATGCGACAAACGGCCATTCGTCCCAAATATGGTTATCGTGCTCGGCAAGGTAGCGCAGGTTCGTGTCGCCGTGCAGCATCCAGGCGAGCTCACTGCGCACTGCTTTCGTGGCGACATTTTTTGATGTTAATAGTGGGAATTCTTCGCGAAGATCATATGCCATCTGCGGTTCGCCAAATAAGTCGAGGGTGCCAACGCCGGTACGATCGTCGGTTGGTTCCCCTTCTTCTAAAATTTGCTTGGCGATAGACAGATATTGCAGTTCTGCCCTTAGTTTTCCCATAATTTCCCCCTGTGTATCTAGTTTTATCTCAGTATAAAGAGTGCTTATGGATAAATCTAGGGACGCTTTCTACCCTAGATTTTGCTACAATATATTGTATGAATAATGAGGATGGTATCCATGCAGTGCAAGCGAATATTTTATATACGCTTCGCGCCGCCACACGTGCGCGCTATAGCGAACTGCTGCGGCCGACGAATCTCGAGGGTGACCGGTTTAAATACCATCTTGCTGCGTTAGTGCGCAAAAAATTAGTGTTTAAAGCCATTGACGGCGTGTACGAACTTACGGCGGAGGGCAAAGAATTTGCCAATCGGCTTGATGAATCTACGGGCCGGGAAATCGCAGGGCCAAAAGCGTCGATGCTGCTTGTTGTGCGTAGTCTAGTGAATGGTGAAATCTACTATCTTGCCCATAAGCGAACTCGTGAGCCCTTTCGGGATTATTGGGGTATCGCGAGTGCGCCACTACTTCGTGGTTTATTAATTCGAGATGCTGCAGCGCGCGAGCTTAAAAAACAAACGGGTATCGTTGCTGATTTTACCGTGGCGGGAATGCAGCGACTGATCGACAAATTGTCGAACGGTGCTATTCTTGAAGATAAGTTATTTACGGTACTGCTTGCAGAAGTTAAAGGTTTGCCGGAGGCACATCGATGGTCGGGGGGCGAAAGTATCTGGTTGACCCGGGAAGAGCTACTCGTGAAGCCTCGACTTTTCCATACGACCCAAGTTTCACTCGATATGATCGAGCAGGGCTTGAGCTTCAGTGAAGAAGTGTGCATTTACGATAAATCTGAATATTAGCCAATAAAATACTCCCCCGTGATGGAGGAGTAATTTTACCAGCAAGATGTACTAGTTAACTTGGTTTTCTAGCTTGATGCCAGGGCCCATAGTTGTAGTAACAGCAGTGGACTTAACGTAGCTACCCTTAAGGCTGCTTGGCTTCTGGCTCTGGAGGCTTGCAAAGAATGCGTTTGCGTTCTCAGTAAGTTTCTCAAGGCCAAAGCTTACTTTACCGATACTAAGGTGAACGGTCGCTTGCTTGTCGACGCGGTACTCAACTTTACCAGCTTTTGCTTCGGTGGTTGCTTTCGCAACGTCTGCAGCAACGGTGCCACTCTTAGGGTTTGGCATAAGGCCCTTAGGACCAAGCAAACGTGCGTACTTACCAAGCTTAGGCATGTATGCAGGAGTTGCGATAAGAACATCGAAGTTAAGCTCTTCTTTGTCGAGCTGCTTCAAGAATTCTTCGTCGCCAGCGATGTCAGCGCCAGCTGCTTTAGCCTTCTTAGCTTCAGCTTCTGGGGCAAATACTGCAACACGGATGTTTTTACCAGTACCGTTTGGAAGTGCAACGGTTGCACGGATGTTTTGGTCAGCCTGACGTGGGTCAACGCCAAGGCGGATGTGAAGCTCAACGCTTGCGTCAAACTTTACAGGGTTAGTGTCGATAGCAAGTTGCAATGCTTCTGCAAGGTTGTAGGTCTTGCCGGCTTCAAGCTTTTCGGCAACCTTGCGGTAGTTCTTGCCGCGGCGCTCAAGCTTAGAACGGGTCTTTGGTGCTGGACCCTTCTTTACAGATGCATCAGCATCACCCTGTGGGGTGGTGTCGCCAGCTTCTTTACGAGCTTCTTTTTCAGCCTTTTCTTCGGCTTCTTCAAGAGCTTTTTGGCTACGCTTACCAGCCTTTGCGACGGTAGCTTCGCGTACTTCGTGCTTTTCTGCACCTGCAATAGCTGCCTCGATTTCGGCGATAGTGTTCTTGTCGCTTACCTCGAGATTGAGCTCTGCTGCCTTCTCTAATAGTTCGGCTTTCTTAGCCATGAGGATATATCCTTTCTGTGGTGCAAACGGCTCTTTAGGCCTCCCAACATTGATTAACTTGTAAATTATAGCAAAAAACGCAAGATTTGTCGAGATAAAGGAAAAGGCCGCACCGAAAGGGCGGCGAACGTCGCGGCTCTTTGTGGAGCGCTGACGTGCGACCTTTCCCTTTGATGCGGTCGGTTGCCGATTAGTTTGCTGGTCGGCTGTAGATGACCAGCGGTAGCGGCTTCAACTCCCTGTTTTGGGCGTGCACCACCATGATGGCGCCGATGGAGAGCGTGACGACGATCGCCATGACGGTCGCGATCCAGCTACGCCACTTCGGGAAGCAGATAGCTGCAAAGGCGAATACGAGCATGGCGACAACGAACAGCGTGAAGCTGGCGTCCATCCAAACTCCTTGGGATCCGGAGGGCAGCGGCATTGTCCTCAGAAACAATATAGTACAATATTGTATATAATATATCAAGCGGGTGGACGACTAATCAGAAGTCTATCGCCTCTGTAAACGCTATCACTAGCGTGCCAATGATTGACATAAACACTACGATTTGATATTATTGACCATGTGTTTTTTGAAACCCGTTCTAATATAAGGGAATTTCAACGCACAAAATCCACGAGTATTTGACTATAGTTGCCTATCCGTGGGGGTGTAATCTTAGGAGATAACAATGCGTATAGCAAGGTCGGTGGTAGCGCTGACAATTATTCTTGCTGCCACGCTGTCACAAGGTCACAAGGCCTTTGCAGACAGTTCCGTGTACACAAACACTACTGATCAGCCTGATGCTTCGGTGAAAGCCGAGCCAGCAAAGACAGTACCAACACCACCAGTAACCGTACAAGAGGGTGACACGCTCACCGCGATCGCAAATTCGCACAGTACGACAGTTGATGACATTCTGGTGGCAAACGCAATTAGTAATCCAAATTTGATCGAACCAGGTCAAGTTTTACAAATGCCAGCCCAGCCGCAAGGTCTTACCGGGTTCTCGAGTTCGCTGAAAGCTGCTGCGACCGCCTTTATGGCGCCGCCAGTTCAGCCTGTAACTCAGCCGGTGCAAACGGCCGCGACTGTTACTACTACCCAGCCAACGTATCAGTACCACACGGCATATCATGCGACAAGTTCTGCGGATAATAGTTATGTGTGGGGTACGTGTACTTGGTATGTAAAAAGCCGTATTCCGTCACTACCAAATCAACTTGGTAACGGCGGCTATGGATGGCTTAGTGCCGCAGCTGCGGCCGGATACGGCACAGGCTCAAGTCCTGCAGCAGGCGCGATTGGCGTCGAAAGCGGTCACGTCGTCTACGTTGAATCTGTAAATGGGAACGGTACCGTAAACATTTCAGAAATGAACTATGCAGGTGGCGTTGGTGTCGTACACTATCGCACGACTCCCGCAAGCGAATTCCGATACATTTACGTGTAG
>Ga0105239_10000584_pt1 | contig 52144 bp, 49 predicted proteins | sample KBSC44metaG_FD_92761 | JGI IMG/M metagenome (GOLD analysis project Ga0105239, IMG submission 92761) | Corn rhizosphere microbial communities from Kellogg Biological Station, Michigan, USA - KBS C4-4 metaG | ecosystem: Host-associated > Plants > Roots > Rhizosphere > Soil | place: Michigan, USA...
TCTATCGCTCTCGGTTGTGATTTTCTCCCTGTCCTCCTTGAAAAGACCGACAATCCGAGTGGCAGCTTCAGATGCTTGGTTGGCGGTGTCGGCTACACCTGTCAGGAAGAAGTCTAGCCAAGCCTCCCAGTTTCCATGTTCACGGACCTCTTGTAGTAATCGATAATATTCCCTTCGATGGGCCTTGAGGTAAAGACTGAGGTATAGCAGTGGTTTGCGTAGAACGCCGTTCATGCAAAGGTACAAGGTCACAAGCAAGCGACCTATACGGCCATTGCCATCGAGAAATGAATGGATCGTTTCGAACTGGACATGTAGTAGGCCGGCTTTGATCAATGCCGGTAACCGGGATCGATCATCGTGCATAAAGCGCTCGAACGCATCCAGGCAGCTCGCCATTTCCGTCACGGGTGGCGGCACAAAGAGCGCATTACCGGGTCGTGTGCCTCCAATCCAATTCTGTGAGCGCCGAAATTCTCCGGGATCTTTGGTGCCCCCCCGCCCGCTTTGAAGCAGTCGTGCGTGCATCTCTCGGATCAGGCGCAATGACATTGGCAGCGTTTCCAAACGCTCCAAACCGTACATCATCGCATCAACGTAGTTGGAAACCTCACGAATATCATCGACCGGTTGCCCCGCTTGAGCTTCGGTTTCAAATCGCAAAAGATCCGAAAGCGTCGACTGTGTCCCCTCAATCTGCGAGGAAAGAACTGCTTCTTTTCTCACATACATGTAAAGGAACAGCTCCTGGCGCGGGAGCAGCATTGTGATACCATCCAGACGGCCGAGCGCACGCTCGGCCACACTGAGGCGCTCCAGTAGCGAAAGCACATCGATGGGTGGCTCGGGCGGCAATGGCGGAGGCACAAACGCCCGCACTGTCTCGCTTGCTGCTGATGTTTTGACAAAATGGCCGAGGCGCGGGTTAGGACTGGAAACAGACATATGCTTAGTATGATTTCCATCCACTATTTAAGCAAGTGGCACTTTTTTTAAATAACAAACGACCTTAGATAAGCGCCCTTAATTAGTGGAGATCGTCCTCTCGACCTCAAGAGCAGACGCCAGATTCCGTGCCCACCATGCAATCTTGCTGACGATCGATATAGCCAACGTTGAAATGCCGCCTTCGCCATGCATATTTTGTTAATAGTCCGCTCCAATTTCCGCTCGCCCTCGGCATTGGTGCCTGGTGATGGAAGTGTCGAAATCCAAGGCATGTTGGCCCCGGCACCAGAGAATTTGCCTTCGGCTTTGATATTTGAGCAAAGCTAATGCTTAGCGTCCTCGGTCCTAGGACAACGGACGGAGATAAACAGTCAAGATATACAACATATAGTTGTCAAAATGAAGCTGATCAGCCTGCAAGATCAAAAACTCGCAAAGGGGACAGTCAGTTATCTATGATGGCGGCAATTGCGGCTTCTTGATCCGGATTCCATAGCCATCGCCGTCTTCCAGAATGAATTCTATACCAGCATCTTCCAACACCTGCCTTATGCCGTCCACAGTGCCATTTCGTAATTGTTCTCCTCGTTCCAACCGACTTATTGTCTGGGTTGAAACATTTGCTGCCTGCGCAAGTTCTCGAACTCCCCAGCCTAATGCTATACGGGCTAGTTTGCACTGAATGGCGTTCATTTCACAACCCTGTTGTGATTTATCTTGCTCAGTTGCACCGGCAACTGTACCCTCCTAAGCTGCTGTCGGCTGGCCTTGGTGTTTGCACCACCTCGGCCAGCCTAACCACAATCTAGCTATCTGGAGCTTGGATCATGGCTGATTCTGAGAATAGCAGAACTTTGCCTGCAGTTGCCTGCGGAAAAATAAAGTCATCCACCGGACGGCGTGGAAACATCCCGTACACCATCGACCGAAGAAATCTCCTCTCCGTCGCTTCACGCTTACTGAACTCTCGCATCGAAGATCCTGACGGTCCGCGAACAGAGCCAGGCCCGACGCCCGTCAGAGAAATGTGGCCTCGCTGGTATGCGCGCCACCAGCAGCGCGTGAGAGCCACCCGTCTTAGAGAAAAACTGGAAAAGCAATTGCTCGAAGAGGCCGGTGGTCTCCCGGTCGCGATGCTGCGGAATGTCGGAAACGATGGCACCGTCGAGGTTCACTCTTTTGCCGACATCAATCGAATGGCCTCTCAGCTCGATGCCGAACACCTGTCTCAGGCCCGAGCCGAGCTTCGATGGCGCCGGAAACGATGGAAAGAAGCGGATCGGCGTTTGGGATACAGTGCCGCAGTCGCTCTGGAACGGGAGCTCGTGGAACAAGCCGGTATATCCGGACGTGTCATGTGGATCACACGGCCCTCGTCGCTGACCGAAGTCACCGCGAAGCTCCATTGCCTCATCGTCATGCACGATCCCAGCCTGAAGTTCGAAGATGCACCGTGGCCCGAGTTGCGGACGATGCTGAAGGATCTTATCCGCGTTGCGGAGAAGCACCGGCAGAAACCATGCAATGGACCTGCATATCCTGGTAAAGCAGCAGGCGTACGTGGCATTCTAAATTTGGCGATGCAGTACCAAGACGCAGCCAACAAGCTTGGCCAGGGCTCGTCCAAGCCCAACGAGGCACCACGGCGTCTTCTGGCGCTTCATGCGATGGAGCTTTATCTGAATGCATTCTTGCTCGCCAAAGGTGTGGACCCCGCAACGATCCGCGGTTTTCGGCACGACCTCGGCGAGCGGGCGCGTTTGGCGTCTGAAGCTGGCCTTGTCCTGCGCAAGCGTACGATGGCGCACCTGGCAACGCTCTCTGAAAGCACCGAGTATCACGTCATCAGCCATGTCCCAGAGCTCATGTCCACGCTGTCACAGGTGAACCGAATGATGGCGACTGTCGATGAGCTCTCACGGAAAGTGCGAAAGGCGTTGCGGGCATCGTCGTGATTACGCCTTACCCAGCCGGCGCTAGCTGGGTTTACCTCACGCCTGCAACATTTGGGTTGCTCTTGATGGGGATCGAACCAGCGTCGCTCCGACGGATAGAGTTGTTTCAATCACTTAGATGCCCGGCAAAGAGTTTGGCTATGAGAGCGATCTCCACCCGTGAACTCGCGGCGGCAAGCGTTCGGTGGCGCCATAAACGCTAGGCTCTTACGAAAGCGCCAATTCAAATCCGGCAAGACCGAGAGCCTCATCGGAGAACGATGGGCGTCCGCAGATGGTGTTAGCAACCTTGGTCCATGTACGAAGCTCGCCGTGGCAGGACGTTTGCCACGGTGAGTGAGGCGAGCACTCACTGCTGAATGCTTCTGATGGGATCTTTTGGGGCGGGATTGAAGCCGACCAGATCGGTGGTGAGCTTGGCATAGGTGCCATCCGCAATCATGTCGGCGAGAGCCTTGTTGACGGCCTTGACCAGCTCCGGCTTGCCCTTTTTGACCGCAAAGCCCTTCTGGATATGGCTGACGAATTGAGGAAGAACATGAAGCGGCATGTTCGCTGACTTGATCATGTAACCGGCACCGATCGCATCGGTGATTTCGGCATCGATATTGCCGTTGACTAGATCCTGGATACCATCCGTCTCGGCCTTGTAATCCTTCACATTGGCGCCCCTGTCCTGGGCGAGCTTGGTAAAGGTCGAGGAGGCCAGCGCGCCGACGGTCTTGCCCTTCAGATCGTCCGGGGTCTTGATGGAGGAGTTGTTCGGAACGACGACGACACCCCCGGATTCCAGCCAGCCGTCGGCAAAGACGACCTGTTTCTGACGCGCGGGCGTGATGTCCATGGCATCGCTTGTTATGTCGTATTGATCTGCCTGAAGCCCGATCAGCAGCGATTCCCATTTGATGATGACGGGTGTGTATTCGAGGCCGAGGCGTTTGGCGACTTCCTTCATCACGCGGATCTCAAGCCCGTCCAGGCTTCCATCGGCTGCGCGCATGCTGAAAGGCGGGAAGGTGCCTTCGGTTGCGACGAGCAGCTTGCCGGGCTGCAGCAGTTCGAGGCCGGCGGCGGAGGCCGGCGCCTGGCTGGTGGCAAAGGCAGCGGCGACGGCAAAAGCAAAGGCGATTATCTGACGTTTCATGTCTGTTCCCTTTTCATTTTTGTTCGAGATGCCCTGTCGCCGAAGCGGCAGGAGTTCAGTTTCTTCGGGCAGGACGCGCGAGGAATAGGGTCAATCGGTTCAGCTGTGCACCGCGTAGCGGCGCTCCAGCCAGGCTGCGAGCTGCGTGAAGATCGTCGTCAGGAGCAGATAGATCACGGCGACGGCGATATAGAAGTCGAACGGACGGAAGGTCATTGCGATCAGCGTCTGCGCATAAAGCGTCAGTTCGACGACGGTAATGGTCGACAAGAGCGAGGTGTTCTTCAGCGTCGAGATCGCCTCGTTCGTCAGCGACGGGAGCACGATGCGGAACACCTGCGGCAGGATGATGCTGCGCATCGTGGCTGCGTGGCTGAAGCCGATCGCAAGGGCCGATTCCATCTGCCCGCGCGGGATCGCCGACAGGCCGCTGCGGATGATTTCCGCGACATAGGCGCCGCTGTTGATGCCGAGCGCCAGAACGCCTGCCGTAAACGGCGAAAGCCTGATGCCAATCTGCGGAAAGCCGAAATAGACGATGAAGACCTGGATGATCGTCGGCGTGCCCCGAATGAACCAGATGTAGAAGGCAGCGACAGCGCGGACCCCGCGCCAACTAGACCTTTGGCCGAGGGCCGCAAGGAGGCCCGAAATCCAGCTGACGACGATGGTGAGGATCGTCAGCCAGAGCACGGTCCAGGACGCCACCAAGAAGCCGGGGCCGTACAGGCTGACATCCGTCAGAAAATTCGTCGGCATGATCATGCTCCCTAGGCAGTCTTGGCTGCCGCGGCGCCATAGGCCAGCCCGTCGTGCAGAATACGGTGGAGGAATTGCCGCAACCGGTCGCTCTGGGGGTTGCGTAAGATCTCGGGCGCGCCAGATTCGGCCATCACGCCCTTGTCGAAGAACAGAACGCGTGAAGATACGTCGCGGGCAAAAGCAATCTCGTGCGTCACCAGCAACATGGTCATGCCTTCCGATGCGAGCGAGGCCATCAGAACCAGCACTTCATGGACGAGCTCGGGATCGAGCGCCGAGGTCACCTCATCGAACAGCATCAGCCGGGGCTTCATGGCAAGCGCCCGTACGATCGCCACGCGCTGCTGTTGTCCGCCGGAAAGCCGGGTCGGATAACTGTCGCGCTTTTCATAGAGGCCGATGCGCGACAGAAGCGCCCCGGCCTCTTCGATCGCCTGCGCCTTCGGCAGCTTCAGCAGTTTCATGGGCGCATGGATGACATTCTCCAGAACCGTCATGTGCGGCCAGAGGTTATAGCTCTGGAAGACCATACCGACCCGCTTCCGAAGCGACTGCATCTGCGCCGGCGTCGGCAGAAAGCGGGATTCCGCGTGAAAATCGAAGGACAGCTCCTCGAATTTCAGGAAGCCGGACTGCGGCATTTCGAGGCCGTTGATTGAGCGCAGGAAGGTACTCTTGCCGGAACCGCTGGCGCCGATGATCGACACCACCTCGCCGGGCTGGACTTCAAGCGAGACACCCTTCAGGACTTCGTTTTCGCCAAAACTCTTCCTGATGTCCTTGAGAGCCAGAAGCGGCGGGGTCATGCGGAGACCTCCGGATAATCCGTGACAAACCGGATTGTCACGTCCTGCGGCGTGCGGTCATCGCCGTTAATCACGGTGATATCCTGCGGGCAGGCCGACAGCACCAGAACCAGGTCCATCTCAGCACGAAGCGCCACGAAATCGCCTGCCTTCGATGCCGGCGCGTGGCGCTCCAGGCTCCCGTCGGCATGAACCGGGACGTTCATGAAGAGATTGAGCGAGGCGGGCGTGAACGGCAGATCCTCAGCCTTTTCCGAGAGCGCCTCGTGAAAATTGTCGGAGCAGCTACGGTGATAGCCATCGCAGCCGAGCTGTTGATAGAGTTCCGCATTGCAGGGGCAGAGCAAGGTGTCGTGACGCAGCGAAGCGCTGTCGTCGATCAGCGTCATCATCGGCCGCCGGCGATTACTGACGACAGCCATCCCCTTTTCGAAATAGATGCTGCTGTTCACCGAGCGGGTGTGATCCATGGAGGTGAACTCGCCGGCGTCGGCGACTCCCAAGGCCCAGGTGTCCACCACCTGATTTCCATAGAGGTTGGTGATGACGGCCACCTGCCCCGCTTTCATCTGATACCCGCGGCCGTGGCTCGCGGGCACCGTGTCTGAACTTACAGTCATTCTTTCCGTATCCGTTGATGCCCAAGCCAGTCGATGCCTTGGCGCCCAGACGAGTTTTCGGCCTCGAGTGCCGCGTTCATCAAAAAATCCTATTCAGTATACCACTGGAATTCAAGCTTTAATTTCAGTTATTTATGGCAATATAATAATCAATATCGGCTGCAATTTCTCAGCAGATGATGATTTTTTAATCAGAATCACTTTTGTGAGCAGGCGCAGATGCATCTACGTTGACCTCGGAACACGATTGGTGTACCGAAATTTTCGTCCAATACGGGAACCCGAAATGACCGATCCGCCGACCCCGTGACGATCCATCTTCCCTCTCGGATGCGGCAATTGTTTCCGCTTCGATCGAGGCCTTCAGGAGACGAGAATGACCCGCTATTTTCCGCAGGAAGAATATGAGAACCGCTGGGAAAAGGTTCTCCAGGAAATGCGGTTGCGCGGGTTTGAGACCGCCGTCGTTTTCGGCCGCGGCGGCGGCACCACGGACAATTGCGGCGACGTCCTTTATCTCTCTAACCATTATGCCATCAGCGGCGGCCTGGACTCGCTGATCTGGTCGGCACGCTCCTTCTCGGGAATCATCTTCCAGCAGGGCAGAGAGCCGCAGCTTCACATCGATGAGCCCGAGGTCCGCACCGATCTCGTTTTTATTTCCGATGCGCGCTGTTCCAATCATCCGTTCCGCAGCGTCGCAAAGGCGCTGAACGAAAGGGGAATCACCGGGCGCGTGGCGCTGGTCGGCACGCAATTCATTCCCGTGAAGTTCTACCAGCAGCTTCTTGAGGAAGCACCGGATATTCAATGGATCCCGGCCGACGACCTCGTCCGGTCGGTGCGGCGGATCAAGAGCCCCCGCGAGCAGGATTGCTACCGCATCGGCGGTGAAACCGCGACGGTCGGCCTGAACCGCCTGATGGAAGGGCTGATCAGCGGCCTTTCCGAGCGGGAAGCCGCCGGCGAGGCCGCCCGGGAAGTGGTACGGCGTGGCGGAAGGCTGCAGATGATAGGCACCAATCATGGGGAAACGCTCGGCTTCGACCAGCGCTTTCCGCTGACGGGATACAGCGCCGATAAGCCGAAGCCCGGCGATATCGTCACCGGAACGCTCCACGGGGCGTTCTACCAGGGCTACTATCTCGATCCCGGCCGGACTGGCGTTCGGGGCAAGCCGACGGCCGACCAGAAGCGGCTGATCGAAGCGGCCGCCGACATCGTGCATCGGCTTTCCGATATGGTGCGCCCCGGAGCGAAGCTTCTGGACGTTGCCGCAGAGGGGGATCGGCTGACGGCGGCCTTCGGAGGTTCGGTATCGCCGATCATGAAGAACTTTCCCTTCTACGGCCACGGCATCGGGCTTGGCTTCGAGCAGCCGCGCATTTCCACCGTGATGTCGCTTCCGGAAGATACCGTCGAAGAGAACATGGTGTTCGGCGTCGAAGCCTTCCTCTCCCTCGATGGCGTGGGAGCGGCCTTCTACGAAGATATTCTCATCATCGGCAAGGATGGCAACGAGCTTCTGACACGCTCCCCCAGCCAGTGGTGGTGAATTGCGGGCGAATGCCTGCGTGAAATCGCAATAGTAGAAAGCCGGCGGCCGACAGCCGCCGGTTTTCAGTTAGTGCGCGAAGACGCCGTCGAAATCCTTGAAGCCCTTGACCTCGATCGGATTGCCGCTCGGGTCGAAGAAGAACATCGTGCGCTGCTCGCCCGGCTCGCCCTCGAACCGCACGACCGGCGGAATGTCGAACGCGATGCCTGCGTCCTGCAGACGCTTCGACAGGGCAAACCAGTCGTCCAGCGGCAGGACGACGCCGAGATGCGGCATCATTACCATATGATCGCCGACCTTGCCGGTGCGGGCGACTTCGAAAGGCTTGCCGAGATGCAGCGAGATCTGGTGGCCGAAGAAATCGAAGTCCACCCAGGTATCGGTCGACCGTCCCTCTTCACAACCGAGAACGCCGCCATAAAACTGACGGGACTGGTCAAGATCGGTCACATGATAGGCGAGATGGAAAAGCGAACGCATGTTAGTCCTTTGCGATATCAGGTTTGAGAGATTGGAAACAGATTTCATCGGACGATCAGATCACGAGGCAGGTCGGATAGCAGTTCGGTGCCATTCTCGGTTACGATGACCGTCTCGGAAGCGCCGACGGTCCAGACGCCGTAGCTGCGCAGGGTCGCCGGCAAATGGAACACCATCCCGGGCTCGATGATGCGCTCGACCCCGGAAAATAGGCTGAGTATGCCGCCCTCGCCCCAATCCGGCGCAAAGGCGATGCCCATGGAATAGCCGATGCGCTTGCGGAAGGCCGCCGTGTAGCCCGCCGCATCGATCACTCGCTGGGCGGCCTCGTGCGGCACAGAGCAGGGAATGCCCGGCCTGATCTCGCGGAGAGCCGTGTCGAGCGCCATAAGCGAACAATCCATCATCCGCCGGGCTTCGACCGCCGGCTCACCTATCCAGACCGTGCGCATCAGCGCGGCATGATAGCGGGCATGGCTTCCAGCCAGTTCGAGAAAGACGGGGTCGCCGTCTTCGAGCCGACGACGGCGCCATGTCATGTGGGGCAGACCGCTGCGCGGCCCCGAGGATACCAGCGGTTCCATCGCCATCACCTCGGACCCGGCCTTTGTCGCAGCATCCAGCATGGCGGCAGCGATGGCGTTCTCATCCGTGCCGGCCCGGCAAGCTGAAATGCCGGCGATAAGCCCTTTCTGAGCATAGCTGGCGGCCAGTCTGATGGCCGCAAGTTCGGCAGGCGACTTCACCACTCTGAGCGGAGGAAGAATGGCGGAGCCATCAGGCATGGCTTCGACGCCGGTCTGCGCAGCGATCCGTTGTGCAAGCATCGGCGAAAGGAACCAGCCTGCAAGCTCGATTGCGGGCCGCGCGATCCCCCGTTCCTGCAAAAGCTGTGCGAGGGCGGAGGCCGGATCCTCTCCATCCTGGTATGCAACAATGTCGTCAATCCAGGTGTTGGCGATCGATCCGGCCAGTTCCAACTGCCGGACCAGCATCGTCAGCTCGCCCTCCACCGGCATGATCAGCGCCTGAAAGGCAAAATAACCCGCTGTCTGACGGCCGGTCAGCCAATAAATATTTTCAGGGATGGTGACGATGAGCGCTTCGTATCCGGCCAGCCCGATGGCTGCGCGGGCACGGTTCTGCCGCTGCTTGAACTCGTCCTCAGGGAAAGCCGCCTCGTAGCCTTTGAATTCGGCAAACTCATGCATCTGGCATTACTCAACTTCGGCATTAGCGTCTCATGATCGAGACGAAAACGGACAACCGTCCGGAATGGATAAATGCGAAAAGCGGTGCCTCCATCGGGAAAGCGCATCGCAGTTTCGCAACGAACGCTCTAGGGCCGGGCGAGCCACCCCAGAAACCGGCTGCGTACGCTGTCGAAATGCGCTTCCATCGCAGCGACGGCGGCGGCGGGATCTCGCGCTTCGATGGCGTCGATCACCGCGATATGTTCAGCGGCCTGCTCTGCAAAGCGATCATGGGTGCGGGTGATAGTGCATCGGCGGGCGATGCTGCGCATCTCCCTCAGCATGGCGGGCAGAAGATGCAGATCCGCCGCTTCAGCAACGGCTTCGTGGAAAGCGTCGTCGTCCATCCAGAAACTATCGAAAGCCACATCTTTTCCTTCGACATAGGCCTGCATGATCTGCCGAGATTGATTGAGCGCGGTCGTCATCGGCCGTTCCGCCGCTCGGGCGGCAGCGGCCCCTTCCATCAGCCGGCGGACCTGGACGATCTCCAGCAGTTGCTCCACGGTCACGGGCAGGACCATCAACGTGCCGTTGGTGAGCCGCGAGACGACGCCCTCTTTCTGAAGCCGCGAAATGGCGGCGCGAAGCGGTGTGCGGGAAATGCCGGATTCGATTGCGAGCGTCCGCTCGGTCAGTAGATCGCCGGTCTTGATCGTGCCTTCCAGAATGCGCTGCTTTAGGTCCTTATAGGCCTGCTGGGCCAAGGTCTCGCTCATGTTACCACCTTCACCTTCTCGACCACGTGCGATGGAGGACCCGCACGGCCTGCACGAGATCAGCCGGGCTCATCGCCTCGTCCGGATTATGGCTTCCGTTCCAGTTGCGCAGAAACACCATGACCGATTCCCAGCCAGCCTGAGCGAAGGCGGCAGCGTCGTGCCCCCCGCCCGACAGCATGAATCGCGGCTTCAGATCGAAGGCGGCCGCGGTAGCGGCTATGTCGTGGCCAAGCTTGGAGGACAACCGTGTCGGCTGGCTGCGCGACTGCGCGCCGGTGACAACACGCACGCCCCTCGCCTTCTCGACTTTCGCAATCTCGTCCCGGAACATTCCGTCGACGCGTTCGAGAATGGCCATATCGTCGCTGCGGATATCGATGCAGAAATCGACACGGCCCGGAACCTTGGCAAAGGCATGTTCGGCTGTCGCCGCATCGACGCGGCCGAAGGTGACCGCAAGGTCATGCCCCTCGTCTAGAACTGCACCCCAGGCCTTGTCCATAGCGACGATGAGATCGGCTAAGGCAAAGACGGCATCCGATCTGGCGGCGCGTGGCGCTCCGCCGGAATGGGCCCATATACCCTCGATACGCGCATCCCGATAACGCAAGCCACCGCGCACGCCATGAACAATCCCGAAGGCTTCGCCCGCTTTGTCGAGCACCGGCCCCTGTTCGATGTGCAGCTCGACGAAGCGGGCAGCCGCAAGTCCTGGATTGCGCAGCACGGCATCGGGATCGCCGCCCAGTTCGAGCATGTGATCGGCAAGAGTGCGGCCGCTGTCGGCGCGCTTGGCCTGCATTTCCGGTGCCGTCAGGCGACCGAGCGCTGCCCGTGAGCCGACATAGGAGACGGGAAACCACACGCTTTCCTCGGCCCTGGTCACGGTCACGACGATATCGGTCGGCGGCGCTTCGCCGCTCTTTACGAAGGCGGTTGCCAAGGCCATGGCGCCGACCACACCGGCCGCTCCGTCGTAGGCGCCGCCCATCGGAACCGTATCCAGATGCGAGCCGATGTGAAGCGCAGGCGCGTTCCGATCCAGACCCGGCAGGCGGGCAAAGAGATTGAGCGCCGCGTCGCGTGTGATCTCAAGGCCCAGCGCCTCGGCCTCTTCGATAATAACGCGATGCGCATCGCTTTCTAAACTGCTGTAGGACGGTCGAGTATATCCGGGACCCGGGGCGGAAATGGCATTGATCTTTTCCAGCAACCGCTCGACGGTTTCCCTGATCAGCGTCTCGGTCATGCGGCTATCTCTGCGGGGTTGTTAAGTGCGGTGGCCGGGCGCTCGCCGGATAGAGCAGTCAGCACGTTTCTGGCCGAGCCAACCGCGACGCGGCGCAAGGCCTCTTCGGTCGCGCCGCCGAGATGCGGCGTGAAAATCACCCGATCGGACGCGGCCAGCGGTCCTCGCGGGGCGTCGTCGCTGTAAACATCGAGACCTGCCGCGGAAATCCGGCCGACCTCGATGGCGGCGGCAAGCGCCGCTTCGTCGACCAGGCCTGCGCGCGCGGTGTTGACGAGGATCGCTCCGTGCTTAACAACGGAAAGCGCCTCTTCGCCGATCAGGTGCCGGGTCTCAGGACGCAGCGGCGTATGCAGCGAGACTAGATCGGCCCGCGACAGGCCGGCGCCGAGGCTGCCGGCCCGTTCGAAGCCTTGAAGGTCGGATATGCGCGGCGAATACACGAGTACTCGCATATTGAGCGCGGCCTTGAGCATATGCGCAAGGCCGGCGCCCGTGGCGCCGAAGCCGATGATGAGGGCGGTCTTGCCCGAAAGCTCGGAGAAGGTCTCGCGTTCGCGAAGGCCGTGAAGGCCGGCACGCTCGCTGCGATCGGCGGCGGAAATACGACGGGCAGCAGCAAGCGCCAGTGCCAGCGCCAGCTCAGAGACGGAGCGTGCATTGGCGCCCGGCGTATTGCAGACGAGGACACCTTTCCTCGATGCCGCATCCTTGTCAACGGCATCGTGGCCGGCGCCATGCACGACGATGACACGAAGGCAATCGCTGGCCTCAATTGCCGCGCCGGACAAGCCAGCATCGCGAGTGATCGCGGCATCGCAGCCAACGATCATCCGCGCAACGATCTCCGTATCCGGCTTCGGGCACAGGACCGGCTCGACGCCGGCTTGGCTGAGCAGGTCCAGCCCGTCGGCATGAACCGGCTGAACGATGAGGCATCTCATTCGGCCGTCCTTTCGGGAGATAGCGCCAACCTTTCCAGAATGGCATCGCGCGCACGGGTGATGTGTTCGGCCATCAGGATACCAGCTCTCCCCGCATCGCCGGCTCGTACGGCGTCGAGCATTTCCAGATGTTCCTCGCAGCTTTTCAGAAAGCGATGCGGCAGGTTGCTGTGGTCGAACATGCAGGTGCGGCGGCGTAGATCGGCGATGGTGCTGACCATCACCTCGCTGCGGCTCGAAAGCGCAAACGTTCGATGCAGGTCGTCGTCCACCCGGCGCTGCTCGTCCTCTTCGCCCGGACCGTGGCGCTGCAGATGGCGAACCCGTTTCTCCAGCTCATCGAGCAAGGTAACGGGAACCGACGTCGCCTGCCTGATGCAGTAGGATTCCAGCACACCGCGCAGAAAAAAGATTTCCTCTACCTCGGCGGCAGTCAGCGTCCGCACCTTCAGAAAGCGGCCATCCTGTTCGGCAAGGCCCTCGGCCTCGATCCGCTTGATCGCCTCGCGCACCGGTGTGCGCGACATGTCCAGGGTCTCGCCCAGCTTTGCTTCCTGCAGCGCATCGCCGGGCATCAAGGTGCCGGACAGGATCATCTCGATGATCTTTCCATAGGCCTGTTGAGCAAGCGGCTGGTTCAATGCAGTATCTCTCCCCGTTGATTGTCGTTTCTCGGCTTTGCCACCAGGTTTGCAAGGATACCCCGTAAAGCTTGCCGTTCGCCGATCAGCAGTTCCTCAGCCCGTTCCTGTGAAACCCGGGCAAAGCGGATCGCCCGTCCGCTCACCACTTGCGCCAATCGAGGCAGGTCGACGGACGCTACTGTGGCGATCTTCGGATAGCCGCCGGCGGTCTGCCGCTCTGCCATCAGAACAAGCAGCCGTCCTGAGGCCGGCACCTGAATGGAGCCGGGGCGGGTGCCATCAGAAACGATGTCGTGTCCGGCGACTGCCCGGATCGGCGACCCGTCGAGCATCTGCGCCATCCGGTCGCGGCGAGCAGAAACGGTGAAAGGCGTCCCCAGAAGCGTCTCCTTGACGTCCGCGGAGAAATAATCGTCTTGAGGACCGTAAATGACCTGAATGGGTCGCGCGCTTCGTCGCCATGGCTGCCGCAGGGCGAGATTAGCCGATGCGGTTGCCTCGCCGAGCGGCAGGTGGTCGCCGGCCTGCAGTCGACGTCCCTCGTGACCACCGAGCCCCGTGCCGAGATGCGTGGAGCGCGAACCCAACACCGGCGTCACATCCACGCCACCCGAGAGCGCGAGATATCCCCAGACACAGTCCCGCAAGGCGCCGATCGCCAGCGTCATCCCCGGCAATAGATCGTAACTCTCCCAAGGATAGACTTTCGTTCCATCGAGCCGTATGTCGACGTCACCGCCGGTCACGGCAAAGCGTACCGGTTGAGTGACCGTAAAACTTCCGCCAACGCCTGCAAATTCCAGCGCCGCAGACATCGGCTCGTTGCCGACAAGAGCGTTGGCAATCCGGAAAGACGGCATATCCATCGGGCCCGAACCGGATACGCCGGCATGCTGAAGGCCCCTTCGGCCCAGATCCTGAACCGTTGCCATCGCCCCTATCTGCTGGATATTCAGGAAGATCATTTCAACACCGCCTCCCGGTCCATCTCTCCGGCGCCCATCGAACGGGCAACGATCGCGGCCTCGTCTTCGCTGACGGGGCGGAAACTTACCCTGTCGCCGGCCCGAAGCAGGAACGGCTTGGGCCGCGCCGGATCGAAAAGCCGCAGCGGCGTCCGGCCGATGAACCGCCAGCCGCTTGGGCCCGGAACGGAATTGATGCTTGCCTGCTTGCCGCCGATACCGATCGCGCTCGCCTCGATTCTCTGCCGGGGCGCAGCAAGACGCGGCGTGTGCAGTATCTCCGGCAGCCCGCCGAGATAGGCAAAGCCGGGTGCAAACCCGATCATATAAACTCGATATTCCACCGACGAATGAAGCTCGATCAACTGAGAGGTCGTCAGATCTTTCATGGCCGCGAGCGCTTCCAGATCCATCCCGACCGCTCCGCCATAAACGACCGGGATGTCGAAATGTCTCGAATGGCTGTCGCCGACTGCGAGGTCCTCCAGCCGGTGCTGCAGGCTGATTGCAAGATTGCGCCCGCGAATGATCTCCGGATCATAGACGACCATCAGCGAGCGGTAGGTCGGCACAAGCTCTTCGACGCCGTCGATGGGCGTATCCGTCAGGCTCTGCGCCAGCGCGATGACCTGCCCACTGATCACCTCGTCGATAATGTCTGAAAGCTCGACGCACAAGGCGCTGTCGCCGCAAGCAAGAATGCGCGGAAACATTTTGGCCATTGCGCGTCGATCCCTTTCATCCGTTACAAGCGGGTGCGATTCTCACCTGGTTTTGGCTATTGCTATTTCAGTATACCAACTGTATGTCAACTAAAACTGCTGTCAACTTGACGCTGCGGGACGGCACAGAAATTGTCTTATTGCCGGAAAGCAAGCTTACCCCGCAAGGAGTTCTTTCGGATGGTAACCATCGATCTCAATTGCGACATGGGGGAAAGCTTCGGCGCCTATACAATCGGCGACGACGAGGCGATGCTGGAGCTGATCTCTACCGCGAATATTGCCTGCGGTTTCCACGCAGGCGACCCCGTGGTGATGCGCAATACGATCCTGGCCGCCAAGGCCAAAGGCGTGGCGATCGGCGCACATCCGTCGTTCATGGATCTCTATGGTTTTGGCCGCCGGCGCATTTCCGGCGAGCGCCCGGAAGACCTGGAAGCACAGATCATCTATCAGATCGCAGCTATGCAAGGCATGGCGTCGGCTCTTTCCTGGCCAATGACTCATGTCAAGACCCATGGATCGCTCGGCAATATGGCGGCTGTCGATCCCGAGCTGGCCGCGGTCTGCGTTCGCGCCATCAAGACGGTCGATCCGACGCTTGTGTTCATCACCCTACCCTATTCGGAAACGATGAAGGCTGCCGAAAGGGCCGGCCTTCGCGTTGCCTGCGAAGTCTATGCCGACCGGACCTACGACGACAATGGCATGCTGACCTCTCGCCAGATGGAGGGATCGGTCATTCACGATCCACAGCAGAGCGTCGATCAGACCTTGTCGATGATCCGGGAGGGCTTCATCCCGACCGTAGGTGGAAGTAAGCTGCCAGTCGATGCGGCAACGATCTGCGTCCATGGAGACAACCCCGCCTCCGTTGCGACGGCACGCGCCTTGCGCACGGCGCTCGCCGCACACGGCATCGCCGTCGCTCCCTTTGCAAAGCCTGTTTCTGACTGAGGACAACCTATTGACCCGCACAGTTTATCTGAATGGCGCCTGGCTTCCCGAAACCGAAGCGAAAGTTTCCGTTTTTGACCGTGGCTTCCTGTTCGCCGATGCAATCTATGAAGTGACGGCGGTGATCGGCGGTAAACTGATAGATTACTATGGGCACGCGGCTCGACTACAGCGGTCGCTGTCGGAACTCGGCATTGCCTGCCCGCTTTCCGAAGAGGCGCTGCTCGACGTCCACCGGGACATCGTCCTCCGCAACCATCTGGACGAGGGCCTGATCTACCTGCAGATCAGCCGCGGCGCCGACGATCGTGATTTTGCATATCCGGTGAAGGCAGAGCCGACGCTGGTGCTGTTTACCCAGGCGAAGCCGGTGCTGAACAATCCTCGCAGCCAAACCGGCCTGTCGATCGCCACCGTACCGGACTGGCGCTGGGAGCGCCGGGACATCAAGACAGTCCAGTTGCTCTATCCGTCGATGGCGAAAATGGAAGCCATAAGGCGCGGTGCAGACGATGCATGGCTCGTTGAGGACGGGTTCATCACCGAAGGCAGCGCAGCGACCGCCCATATCGTGAAGGCGGATGGCACCCTGGTGACGCGCGGCCTGTCCAATGCACTGCTGCACGGAATCACTCGGGCAAGCATTATCGATCTCGCTCGTGGTGCCGGAATGACCGTCGAGGAACGTCCATTCTCTGTCGAGGAAGCCCAGGAGGCTGCGGAAGCCTTCATCACCTCCGCCACCAATTTCGCAACTTCAGTGATCAAGATCGATGATGTCGTCATCGGCGACGGTAAACCGGGACCCATCGCCGGGAAATTGCGAAGGCTTTACAGCGAGACACGGCTTGCCTCGGCGATCTGAAAGATCAAAGCGATCATGCAACAATTAATGGCTACGTTCAAATCTCTGTTTGCGTGCGTGTTTTTGCTGCACAGGGACTGCCACCCATAATTGTATTCAGTCCTGCAGCTATGTACGAGATATCTGTGAGGTCATACCGTCAGAGATATTTCGTAATGGTTTTGAATTCGCCGATCGACTGCCGCTTGTCCCGCGAAAGTGGCCCCACGGTCTCCTCGAGACAATGATCAAGATGATCCTGGATGAGCGTCCGTTTTGCGTTGACGATCGCTTTCTCAACAGCCGATAGCTGCCCGAGGGGTCTACCAGGCAAAACCTATCCATGTATTTGATCTTGAAGATATTCAGGCAGCACACGTGCTAATGGAAACAAATGAGGCGGGCGGAAAGGTCGTCGTGCGCATTTGAAGTTGAACAATAGCGCGTTTGACGATGCATCAGATCGTCCTTGCTTATGCGCGCGAGCCTCAAAGCCCGCGCGAAACGGGCTGAGCGTTCGATTTGGCGATGTTTTGCCTCCGGATAGCTTGACCTAGGTCTCAGGTCCGCTGCACGAAATCCGCAATCAGGCGCGAGATCATCTCCGGCGCATCTTCGAAGCAGTAATGGCCAACGCCTGGGAGACGCTCGATGGGTGCTGACGGGAACAGCGCGGAGAAGAGCGGCAGGAAATGCTCCGCATGCAGTGTTCTGTCCGCTTCGCCCCATATGGCGAGAGCTGGTTTGCCACGGATGATGCGCTCGGCGGCCGGATCGGGTATCTCGAATTGGTGGGAGCCGGTCGCAAAGCCCTTGGCCCAGCCAAGTGCGCCAAGACACTCGGCCGCCGTGGCAAAGGGGGCAATATAGGCATTGAGCCAGGAGTCGGTGATGACGGTATTGTTTTCGAAGCCGTTGAGCTTGAGCGTGCTGAGGATGTTATAGCCGAGATTGTTGAGTACCGGCTCCAGCGTGCCGTCGGCCTCGGCCTTGATGATCCATTGAAACCATGGGGACAAGGCGGCGTTTGCCATCACCTGATCGCCAAGATCCGGCTGACCAAACGGTGTCGGGCCGTTTGCCGAGATGATGCGGCGGATGCGGTGTGGATGACGAGCCGCAAAGCCCATGCCGACCGGGCCGCCGAAATCGTGCATGACGAGTGTGATGTCGGTGAGGCCGAGCGCGAGCACGAAGGTCTCCAGATTGGCGATGTGGTCCTGCAGCCAATAGCTGCGTCCTTCAGGCGTCTCGCTTTTGCCAAAACCCATGTGGTCGGGAACAACGACGCGGTGCGTCTGGTTCAGCGTCGAGATCAGATGGCGAAAGAGATAGCCCCAGGTCGGCTCTCCATGCAGGCAGAGGATAACCTCGCCGCCGCGTGGTCCCTCGTCCACGTAATGCATGCGAAAACCCGGAGCATCGGTGAAATGCGGAGCGAAGGGGAATGTGCCGGCGAAGGTTGCGTCAGAGGGAATCACGCTGCTCTCCTATTGTGGTTGCAGTTTAAAACCACAAGATAGATATCTCTTGTGGTTTTAGTTTGCAACCGTTATATGGAACGGATGCCCAGGATGCCCGTTTGCGCTCTCGAAACGGCATCGCCAGAGATGCGAAAGCAATTAAGGAAGGATCGGATGGCTAAGAGAATAAGCCACAAGGGTTCCTTGTGCGGGGTCGCGCGGCCGCTGGATGCGATCGGCGACTGGTGGTCGCTGCTGATCATCCGTGACGCCTTCGATGGGCTACGCCGGTTCGGCGAATTTCAGAAGAGTCTCGGCCTTGCCAAGAACATCCTGTCCGCCCGGCTGCGCAGTCTCGTCGCCCACGGCATTCTCGACACCGTGCCCGCCTCCGATGGCAGTCCCTATCAGGAATATGTGCTGACACAGAAGGGGCGCGGCCTGTTTCCCCTCTTGGTCGCGCTTCGCCAATGGGGCGAGGATTTCTTTTTCGGGCCTAATGAGCCGCACGTGATGCTGGTCGACAAGGCAAAACATCTGCCGGTACGGCGGCTGGAGCTGCGGGCACAAGATGGGCGCATGCTTATGGCGGAGGATACGGAGGTCATTCCGCCAGCGCAGGTGGACTAGCATCTTTTTGATTTGCTTCAAGCGTCGGGAAGGCAAAGGTCGCACAAAGTGGGCGGAGGGTGGCGTCGCCTGTCCGATATGATTCACGACCAGGGACCCGATTTTGTGCTGGAACAGCGCGTCGCTGTGCGTCCAGCATCGCTACATCGGAAGGATTGAAGCATGGCAAGCGGACATCCTGCTAGGCCACTATACCCTATTCGCCCGCTCCAGCCTATCGATACCCGAGCGAGCCCAAGATATTGCATTGTCACTATGAACTTTCTCACCTGATTGTGGATCAACAAGCAAACCGCCTGTTAAGGACGCAAGCGTGCCGGCTGCAGCAAAGGCGGCGATCAACTCCCTGAACTGATTACGAAGCGCGCAAAAAAGGACTGATTGATCCGCTTTCCCATTCTCACCGACTTCAGCTAACTCTTCCTGTGAGGCCGAGGTATAATAATACTCAAAGCCAGCTGTGAATCCGTCCACTTTAACCGGGAGAAAGCCAGTCATTGCGCGAGGATCGAAATCTTGGGAAAGCTCGATTGGAAATGAAAATGACGCTTGGGCTATGCGCGTTTGCCACGCTGAGGGTGTCGGCATTTCAATGTCACGTAGATACACAATAAGATCGTAACTCATCGTCGCCTCAACGAAGCCAAAACGGCTTACCTTCCAGCGTATCATACTCCGCCAGCGGCTTATTTTGATCGCGAGCGAGGCCCGGTAGATCTGCGATCACGATGCGAACGGGCTCGTATGAGTAGTTTGGGTAATTCTTGAATGCCTCGTAGTTCAATCGCGATGATTGAACGCAGTATGTGAAGTGTTCGAAATATTTCTCGAATAGATCCGCTAAAGTCGGTAGCTTCGGATTTAAGAAAGTCTTTTCTCGATTGCCAACAAGGTCGGGATCCCACGCTATTCCAGATGCTGTCGGCACTGCTGCAAAGATCGATTGAACTTGCTTCATAAGCGCGCTGGCTTGATCCAAATCCTCAAGACGAAGATAACGGCGATACAAGCGATCCGTCAACAACGCCCAATCTTGCTCTGGATGGGCGGCCTCGACATGAATCCTCAAACAATCAAAGAACAAAGAGACATCCGATATCGGGCCGAGCTCCCGTATAGAGCTTCCGCCTGCTAAGCCAATCGTTCTCATTTCGTTTTAAACCTAATTGCGTTTGGACTGATTATACCATTCGTTCTTTCAACTATAGCCTGTCTAATTGCAAGCTCCTGTTCCGGCGTTACGGTTTGACCACGGGTATCGATGACGAGCTGCTGCTGCATCCCCTGGGGTAGGTTGACCGAACGTTGAACTGCCTGCTTTGCAACATTGTTGATAAGGCCATCCGAATTTGTTGTGATATTGAAGTTCTTCACTTCAAACGCAGCGCTGCCATCGTCGGCGATGAAGTCCGGCCGAACGCTACCGGACGTTCCGTAAGGAACTTGCTGACCATTGATATAGCTAACCTGTGGCGTATAGCCCTCTCCTAGATCATCACCAACATCAAGTTCCGACTGGCGCGGTGTTGGCCGAATTGTTGGGCCGCCCTTGAGGTTGCCGTAAGGACCTACGTCGTCCGCGAGAGAGCCTTGTATCCCCTTTCCAATTGGTCCGTACATTTGCAGAATGCGGTCTGCCTCACTTTCGGATTCCTCCTCCTCGCCCGCTGCCTGCCCCATCTGAATGACAAGGACCTTGTCTTCCTCACTGGTAACAATGAGCTTGGATCCGGGGCCGACAATGCCAAGAATCTTTTGTGCAAGATCGGACGAAACTGCGCCGTATGCTGCGTCGACACCCGAGCAAGCGGTGCCGGCGCCTTGCTGCGCGCAGCTGATCAACGCCGCGCGTAGCTGAGGGTCCTTGAGGTTTAACAGGATGTTGCGCGCCGTCTGGCCGTCACCCGACGACATCTGTCGATCGGCGACCATCTTGTCGAGTGCGTCACCAATCGCCTGCAGGACGGTCTTGCCGGCGCTAACAGCTGCGCTGAGGCTTTGTACCGAGACGTAAGGCTCGAGATCGATATGCTTGTCTTTGGTGATCACGTTCTGCTTGGTGGGATCGGTGTTGATCTCAGTCACCGGCCGGGTCTGACCGCGCTGCTCGAGCGAAGCCTGTTGGTCGGGATTGCGAACGGTAATATTGCCGGCCGCGCCACCGCTCGAGATCGTCGCCTTGACGGACTGCTCGACGTCATCGAGCTGGTATTTGCCGCTGGCGCTCGAATTGTTCCGCGTCTTGCCGTTGGCGTCCGCGCCGGAATAAAGGTCGATGTTGGCATTGACCTCATAGCCCTGATATTTCTGCGTGCCGACGAAATCGGACCAGGTCAGCGTGCCGGTGTCGAGATTGACCTGGCCGTCAGTCGAGATCAGGCCGGATGCGGCAAGATTGGTGTTGCCGCCGACGGTGATATTCTGATCGCCCGTGGAGTAGAGGCCGGCAGGCGTATCGATCCAGTTGGTCGAGCCCTTGCCTGAGCCGAAGCCCGGCTGCACACCGCCGAGCGTCAGCCCTCCAAGTGCCGTACCGACATTGCCGGCTGTCAGCAGATCCTGTCCGGCAGTGCTGCCGACCGTCGGCCCGGTAAACGAGAAGCCGAGCGAGGACGAACTGTTTGACTGGCTGCCGGTATTCGGCGTCGAGACGATATTGAGATTGCCGCCAACCTTGCCGTTGATCGTGTCGGCGGAAAAGACGGTGTTGTTGAGGGTCGTGTCGCCCTTCGAGATGAAGGTGATGTTGTCCGTGGCGCTTACGGTCGAGATCACCTGTGTCGTCGACGAACTAGAAGACTTCGATTGGCCGGCCGAGACACTGGCCGTCGGCGTGATGCCGGTGGCCCCGCCCATACCGACGCCGACCGACACGCCGATGCTGGCGCCCGCAGACTGGCTGCTGGACGAAGCATTGGATGTCGCCTGGGCACCGGCCATGTCGATATTGTTCGCGGAGATCAGCACGCTGCCGTTCATCGGATCGTCGGCATGGTCCGGATTGGCAGTTGCGGAGATTTGTAGGCCTCGGCTGGTGAAGTCTCCATTTGTCGAGATATCAACCGAGCTGCCCGAGATCGTCGGCAGCACTGGTGTCGAGGTCGAAACCGAGGTCTCGTTCTTGGAATAGCTGAAGCCGGCGGTCAAAGAGACCGAAGCGAGATTGCCAGCATTGATGCCATTCTTGAGGCTGGAGAGCGCATCGTAGGCCTGCATGCCGGCAAAGGCGACATTGGCCGCCGAATAGCCGTCCGTGACTTTGCCGAGTTTGGAGGCGAGGTTCTCTATACTCTGGCCAGCGCCGACGAAGCTTGAGGAAACACCGACACTGACGCCAGCAAAGAAGCTGGTGGCGACCTCATCAAAATTGGTAATGTCATTGCCGGAGAGAATGTTGACGCCGTTCTGCCCGAAGATGGTGACGCCACCGCCTGCGGTGATCTGACCGGCCTGGTCGTTGAAGGTGTTGCCGGCGGTCAGGTTGATGTCTCCACCCGCCTTGATCGTCGACACCGCATTGGTGTCGGCGCTTTGATTGACCTGATCGGTGAAGCGCCCTACCCCGATGCCGATCGAGGCACCGCCACCGTTGGTCGAGACCTGGATACCGAAGCCGGAGCGCTTGTCGCTCTTCGAGGTGTCGTCGCTCTCATGGCCTGGCAGGATGTTGATATCGCCGGTTGCCTTGCCCGTGACATCACCGTTTGTCGCCGAGATCGAGGACCCAATGATGTTGAGATCGCCCTTGGTGGCATTGAGCGTAATGTTGCCGTTGGCGGCAGAAAGCGTCGAGCCGATATTGTCGCTCGAACTTTCGCTGATCGTCTTGTCATGGCTGCCATAGATCGAGATGAACCCACCGCCGGAACCGACGCCGATGCCCGACTTCTTTGTCTGCTTATCGCTCTCGTGTTCTTCCTCGGCCCCCATGACGGTGACGGTTGAGCCGGAAAGGCTGAGACCATTGCCCGCTGCTATTTCCGAACCCGAGACCACAGCCTCGCCACCGGCGTTGACAGTGATATTGCCGGACGCGGAAATCGAGGAGCCGACCGTATCTTCGTCGTAGGTGTGCGTGTGGGTCTTCGAAGGGCACTGTAAACTTAGCGCCGCGAAGACAAGAATTGGGAATACGGCTTTGGTTCAGGCGGCGTGAAGGCGTGCGATTTGGCACCATGCTTCCAAGGCTGCGGCTCGCAGTTCACGATGGTGGTTGGATGGAATATCGTGACGGGGAATGTGAAAGAGGTTGGCGATCGGGTCGTGGATGGAGACAAAGCGTTGAAGGTGCCTCGCTGACTTGAAGCGTTTCATGATCTTCTCACGCCTTCGGAGAGGCTGATGGGAGTTCTCCGCCCGATTGTTCAGGCCTTTGTGCGAGCGATGTTCGACGCCGGGCATGTTCTCCCGCTTCGCCGCACCGTATGATCGAAGCTTGTCGGTGATCATCAGACGTGGCGAACGGCCTTGTCCCTTCAGGAGCTTTCTCATCAAACGCTTTGCAGCCTTGGTATTGCGGCGGCTCTGGACCAGAACATCAAGGACGAACCCATCCTGATCGACGGCGCGCCAAAGCCAGTGTTTCTTGCCGGCGCTCGTGATGACAACCTCATCGAGGTGCCATTTGTCGCCGAGCTTGCCGGCCGAACGCCTGCGGATATCATTGGCGAAATGCCGGCCGAACTTCTCCGCCCAGAACCTCACGGTCTGGTGAGAGACGATGATGCCACGCACTGCCAGCATATCCTCGACCATTCGCAGACTGAGCGGAAACCGAAAATAGAGCCACACCGCATGGGCGATTACGTCCGCTGGAAATCGGTGACGGCGATAAAGAGGATCACGGGGAAATCTGGTCATACCGCCAGATCCCACATTTTGTTCGCTGCTCGGTTAACGTTACGGTGCCTCGGCGCGTGCGAACGACGGCTTTAGGACGGTTCGGGAACCGCATGAACGACCGATTTGAGGGCGCAAAGCCGTCGTCCGCACTTGGCTGCGACGCCACTTTTAAAGATCACGACCCACAGTCAACAAAATCGGATCCGTTGATGTGAGGGATATGAACCTACGACCACTCCGTCGCCAACTATCTGAAATCCCGTGTTTTCACCTTGATTGCATCAAGATGGAGGTTGGGATCTTATACCGAGCCGTAGGCTATGCCGATAAGGCTTCCTAAGCCACTGAACTTTCGAAAAAGGCGGCCGCGCACCGTCGTTGATCCTGATCTTGCCCCCGTTGAAATAATCCCTTATGCCGAGACTGGCATAAGGGATTAGCGATAGTGCGCGGCCTGGGCGCCTTCGGCAGGCCACGCCGATCCGGTGTCAGCGACCCAATGGAAAAATTCATCCCATCCTCCAGATGTCAAACCTTGCCTCTAATTGGTCGGCGTGGATTGAACATGGCCGGCAGTTGGTGACTTAAATGCACCAATTACCGAGGCATTGTCGCGAGAAAATCATAGATCTCTTGGTCGAGAACTTCGGTCGGCTCGTTGTTCGACCAAGCCACGGGATCTTCGCCACCGAGAATTTGAGCGTCGCGTAAGCGCAGCATTTTCTTTATGATTTCATCATCGAGAAAGATAAGTAGCTTGCCAGTTTCACGCATTGCGCCCTGTGCAGCGATCTTCGCGTGCTTGTGTGCCGTTGTGCGGCTAAGCACGAAACAGATCGGCCGAAGTGCTACCACGCTCATATAACGTTCGGTGGTGAAAACCTGCATTGGTCCAATCGGGCCATCATAGTTTTTGCATTCGAAAACGATAACACGTGCTCGAAAATCACGCGTCAGCGCTGACCAAAACGGACTATGCGATTTCACTCTGTAGACGATGTCTAGGATACTTAGCTTATCGTCCAAGCGGGCTTGCTTGCGCGGGTCCGCAAGAGCATCGCCGAAGAGATAGTCGACAATTTCCTCGCACAGATTTTCATAATCCTTTGCGCCGTCATCGCCCTTTTGAATGTCATCAAGCCGCTCTATCAGCAGCTCGCCCCGGACTTGTTTTGGCAAGTCGTCCGCCCCCCCTTCGTCTTGGGTGGCTTCAACGCTGTTCGCAGCAGCGATTACACCATTGCCTTCCGACAGTGCGAATGGCCAGTGCTCTGCTTCTTCGAACAAGCGTTCGAGCAACATCTGCAGGGGGGTGCCATGCGCAGCCTCCAAAATGTCAGCTCGATCCCAAATTTTGATACCGAATTCGTTCTCCGCCCAGTCGCGTCGACTCTGATCTATATTGCCGGAAGCGACCAGCAGTGCTTGGACATCTTCGGTCTTAAGGCGCGCCACATCGGGCGCCCATTGCCTAAGAACCCGTAGGTAAACATCCGACCGATGCGTCCACTTCACTTCGATCGCTTTGACAATCTCAGTGTCTTTTCGGGCTATAATATCGGCAGTCCGAATGTCATTACCCGGCACTGAAGCCTCGCGCTCGACACCGTATCCCAAAATCTTGAAGAGCTCTGCAACCAAGTCTTCAAATCTAAATCCAAATCTACTGGACACCCCTGCCACTGTCCTGCCTTTCAATCGTTTGTTGAGCCTTTTTTGATCGCTTAAACTTTGAGCATGTATACTGCGTAAATATCTTACCTAAAATCCCGCGCCTTCACCTTGATCGCGTCGAGGTGCAGATTAGGATCGACGATAACTTCGAAATGCAAACAGGGGGAAATTGCGGGGAATCGACACCACCAGTTTAGGCCGAGCAATCGTACAGACTACCCGTTTGGGCGGCTGCATAAACCCAAGGTAGTCGCTAGTATAATTACCACCGGATTGGACGCCACCCCCGATCTGGCAACTGCAGCGTCCGACGGAGCGACACGCCACGTTCGTTTCGTCGGACACCCTGCGACCCGCCCATGGGCCACATCATCCCCTTTAACACGCAAATCCCAACGCCAACATCAGCCGCCTATGCAGATGATTGAAACTACGGCTACCGGGTCAACTGGATGCATCGCGCTTGTTTGGCTCACCTGATGAAGACATGTCGCATGTCTACGCATGATGTTCCCATGAAATATGGTTCGAAACCTAAGCTATCTCCCTGGAAAGAAGCGCTCTCCCGCCAATTCCTGGCACGCGGAAAGAAGCATGAAGTAAACGCGCCGAAAATCCGATTCCTCGCCCTCGTAAGGATCAGGTATTGAAATATCTTGATTGAAGACGAGCTTGTAAACCAGCTCAATTCTCGCAGTCGATTCGACGGGCTTCCTTTTTTTAACTGCGTCCAAATTTCTATGGTCCATGCACAGAATCAGATCGAAGCGAGTGAAGTCTGCGGGTGAAATCTGCCGCGAGCGGTGATTGGAAATGTCTAGACCAAATTTAAGAGCGAAGGTGCGGGCACGCAGATCCGCACATTCGCCCTGGTGACGCCCGCTCGTTCCCGCAGATTCAACCCGCACCTGGCTGTTTTTTTGCATCGCTTGGCAAGTAACTTTGAATATGCCTTCGGCAAGCGGTGATCTGCATATGTTGCCCAGGCACACGAAGAGCACTGAGCGAAAGGATTGCCCCGAAACACTCGAGCCTTCTGCCGGCAATTCTGGCAAATTACCCTCAATGTGCAACGAAGTGGCTCCAATGTCTGTACCATTGGACATACATGAGAACCGGCCACAATCTCCAATGTTCGTCGGAATGCCTTGAGGAGTGCGCCAACCATAGCGCTCTTACGGACTGCGATTTGAGATACGGGACATTTTCCAGGCTTTGAACAGAGATTAGATCTTCCGCCCACTCCCTCAACGATGTCCTCAACCATTCATCGATGGGGAACCCAAATCCCATTTTAGGATAGTCGAGAAGCTGTCGGGGTATGTAGTCGTATGAAAGCGTCTTCTGGAGATCTCTTTGACTCTGCCCGGCATACTTCGCCCATTCGGGAAGACCAAAGGCGTAATCAACCACCTGCTCAGATAGCAGTGGCACCCTGACCTCAAGACCGACACTCATGCTGGCTCTGTCGACCTTCGTGAGAATTCCATCCCCCATGTACCGCCGCATATCCTGCAGCTGCATGCGATCGGTCAGCGTTAGAAATTCGTCTGAATCATTCCAAAATAAATCATCGCCCTGAAAACGAATTCCGTCGCCGTCGAATAATGACCCGGGGCCAGTCGTAGTTACTCGGCTATAGAGATCCCTGAACGTCGCGACGGGGTATCCAAAAGGAAGATGCTTGGAGACCTCGAATAGCGTATGATTCATCTGAGCTGCGGATGATCGGATGCTTACGCGGTTGCATTCCAGGAATTTAAGGGCTTTTTCGCGTAGGTCTGGCTCCAAACTGGATAGCAATTCCCAAAACTGTTGGCACCAGCCATATCGATCATATCCGCCGAATAGCTCGTCCCCTCCGTCTCCCGACAAGCTGACGGTCACTTGTTCGCGTGCCAGGCGCGAGACGGCCAATGTGGGAAGCTGCGAAAAATCTGCAAAGGGCTCGTCATAGTATTTTGGAATGTCCTCGACGATTTCCAATGCACCCTGTGCGTCAAGAATGATCTCATGATGGTCCGACCCAAGATACTTGGCGACGCGCCTTGCCTTCCAACTCTCGTCCCACTGCCTCTCGGCAAAGCCGACGGCGAAAGTTTTGATGGGTCGAGCCGAATGACGGCACGCTATCGCAGCCACCAATGACGAATCGAAGCCCCCCGACAAGAAGCACCCAGTGGGCACATCAGCTTGCATATACTGCTTAATGGTATCGTTTAAGATCTCATCAAGCTCCCGCCGCAGTTGGACTTCGGGTCTATAGGCGCGCCCTTTCGCTTGCTGCTGCTTTGCACTTCGAAGGCTCCAGAAAAACTGCAAATTCGGCTCCTCACCAATTTTCAGTGAAAGGACCTGACCTGGTTCAAGCTGCTTGATCCTCAAAAAGATGGATCGTGGTGACATGATAAATCCGCGATCGACCAAAGATGCCACCGAATCTTGGTCGAGCTGCAACGGTTGTCCTGACCACTCCAAGAGCGACTTTATTTGCGATCCGAAGACGAGTGCGTTGTCATGCCACATCCAATAGCACGGCTTGATTCCGAATCTATCCCGACATAGCCAAAGCTTTCGGTCGACGACATCCCATGCGGCAAAGGCGAACATTCCCTCTAGAACGACGAGCGTTCGTTCTATGCCCCACGCGTTGATCGCTTCAACGAGAGCCTCAGTGTCGGAAGTGGTAGAAAATCGCACGCCTTCGGACGCCAGCAATGAACGAAACTGCAAATGATTGTAGATCTCACCGTTAAAGGTAATGACAAATCGACCGTTGCTGGAAGTCATTGGTTGATGCGACCGGCTCTTCGGATCCATCACGGAAAGTCTGGTATGCCCCAAAGCCACGGAATGCGTTTCCAACTCAGTCCATGTGGCGAGGTGGTCAGGCCCACGGTGGTTAAGGGTCTGAGCCATCGCCAATATCTTCTCGCCAGCCTTTCGGATACCCGCAGCGGCGGCAAATCCCGTTATACCGCACATGGCGTACCTCGATCGCTTGGGATGGTCTGGCGGCGCTGAGTGTGCCGCACCCTGAATATGCGAAACATCGACGTAGACCGTGCGTCTGTCAGATCGGAATCTTGTTGGGAAAATACCGCCGTATCAGCGATCCGTAGTCTTTGAGGCGCTTCTTCGGAAGATTGTAGATTGATTTAGTACCCAGATCATGTTTGCGAAATATCCCGAGATACTTTTCATAATAGAGCCTGTCTCGGTCATCCATAAATTCGCGAGACATATCAAATCGCAGGCTATGGAATCTGGTCAACCAAGCGACATGGTCGGGAACATGATCCTTGAGTTTCTGATAAGCGAATTCATCATGATTCCATGTTGTTACTATGTTGTCGAGACCTACCCCCGGCCTGTTCTTGCCGATAGGTTCATTCGGGCCGTTGATAAACTCCGGATTTTCTCCGACCAACTCGGTAACCTTACCCAAATCGTGTATCAGAGCAGATAAGATCAATGTCTCGTCATCAACTCCATCTCTTTCCATGCCCTCGGCCACTTGAAGCGTATGTACCAATTGATCGACACAGTATAGCTCTGTATCTGTCGGATCAATACATTCCGCCAACTTTAGTAGTATATCGAAGACATATACATCGCCGAAGATTGGCTTGTCATATTTCCTGCGAAGAGCCAGTGAAATCTCAGTCGTTTGACGAAAATGCCCTCTATAGAGCCTTTTCGCTTCGTCCTCGTATTTGTCCCGCCAGTATGCCTGTTCTTCCGCTGTCATATACTCACCCGGCTCCTTACGGAACAGCGGATCTGATGACCCGAATACATTCTTCGTTAGTTGCGACGAAGCTCTGCGCTTTCTAGTAGGCAAATTCATAGCTCTTTACCTCTTCCAGGCGATTCTGATCGATTAGTTCAGCGGCATTCGTGATCCATGTACCCATCTGTAGATTGGCCTTTACCTCGAAATCATTTTTCATCTCATCATAGAAAGACGCGGCCTGCCTCATGATGCGAGCGCACTTGTCGTGCATTCCCTTCCGCGCGTTCAAATCCGTTAGCACTATGTGTGCATTTAGACATTCAACTGGAAAATCCCGAGAGAGCGAATTGCAGGTATCTCTTAGCAATGGCACCGCACGCTCAAAGTCACCTGCCTTGAAATATGTATACCCAAGAAACCATTGATATCGCCACCAAGTGGGATCGTGACGACTATGTCGCTCCAGCCTCTCGGAGCGGGCTGAGCGAAAGCCGTTGGTGCCATCAAGGGAATGATTGATTACTACATCCGGCACTAGGGTGGCATTAATACCAAGTCGTCTTGCCGATCGTGTCGGATTACAATGAACCATTCCTTCGTAATGAAGTCCGAGGTCTCGCCTAAACATAGCGAACTTATAGTCGTCAAAAAATGTACCATTGCGCGCGTTCCGCCAGGTCAGAAAGTAGGCCTGATCGTCACCTCGCATTAGTGCTTTGATTTTTCCAATTGCACTTGTCGAGATCTGCTCATCTGCATCAAGGACCAACACCCAGTCACAGGGATTGTTGGCCAAACTCAAATTGCGCGCCTCAGTAATGACGTGTGGATCCTCAGCTGGAGGAGCCACATTGACGACTTTCGCCCCCAATTGGCTTCGAAGATATTCGTCGGTGCCGTCGGTTGAGCCGGTATCAACGATAATGATTTCATCCACGGCAACGCGGATGCTCGAGAGGCATCGATCGATATTTTTCATCTCATTCTTGACGACCATGCTAATACCGACACTCATTGGGTTTTGCCTCCTCACTTTGGTGATATCCAACAAATTCAAGGCATTGCCGACGCATTCGCGGCCGCCAGTCCCCCCACCACTCCGCAATCGAAGTGCACTTTTTGGTGGTGGTATAAATTTCTTAGCCTCTATGGTTGTCGAGATAGTTAGCATCGAGTCATCGAGATTACAACTAATAAATGCGTAAAGTTTCAATTACCTCTTTTACGTGTTTACGGCCTATCCAGCAGCGTCCACTTGGATGTCGGTTTCACCGCCTCTCTGTCTCGCAGCATCAGTCTTCATCGAAGGGAACACGTGCGGTTGGGGCAATTACTGCCAGGGAACGATCTTCCCCTCCGACGAATGCCATCGCCAAGGCCAGTCGGAATACACGTTTAGAGATAATTCCATTTCGCTATTGCATCTTGGCGAGACACATGCAATGGTAGTCTTAATATAAAACACAACCTAAAGAATGTGCTGCTTTGGAAATTGACCCGTATGGATATTGATATTCATGCAAGGGAAATTTTTGAGCCCGGAGCGCGGTGCGCTTCCGGGTTGGCTGCAGCCTCCCACAATCAAGGACGAGCTTTGGTCATTGAACGTTCGTTCTCAGGAATCAGTTTGATGATCAGCCCTAAATTCGCGGCTCTGGCCGGCGCACCTGGACCGGAACCCCGACGCTTCGTTGATGAATTCACTGAAATCGCCGCGACATACGCGAACGAAGTCGCGGTTGAATCCGGCGATACCACTCTGACATACAGGGCACTCGACGAGCTTTCGACCGTCATCGCAATAAACCTCGCCAGCCGTGGAATTGTCGCCAATCAGGCGGTTGGTGTCTGGACCGGTGAATCCGGCGCGCTCATCGCGACCATTGTCGCAATCTTTAAAATCAACGCCGTCTATGTGCCAATTGATCGAACACTTCCCGATAGTCGAGCAATTGAAATTCTTACAGACGGCCAAGCTAAAATTGTGGTCCTCGATCACCATCAGCCATTCGGCAGTCTTCCCTGTCCCTCTGTCTATCTTTCCGAGCTAATTGAGCCAAATCCAAACCCGGTATCGCGCTCCTGGGAAGTACTCGCGACATCACGTATATGCTACCAGACCTATACTTCGGGTTCGACTGGACGGCCAAAATCGATAAGGATATCCGAGCAATCGATGATGGGTTATCTCGGCGGCATCATAGAGCGCTATGAACTCCCGCTGCGTTCGTCGCTCATTACCACCGCGTCGCTGTCCTTCGATGCTTCTATTCGGGAGATATTCTGCGCGCTCCTTACCGGAAGCACGCTCTACCTCATTCAGCGAGGCAAGGGATTCGATGCTGATGGCTATGTCAGAGTGCTGCAGGAAAAGGGCATAACAGCAGTTTTGTCGATGACGCCGAGTATTCTCAAGGTCATCGCCGTAGCAGCATCCAGCAATCGAATTGAAGCGCTTCCGGCACTAAGGCTTCTGTGTGTTGGAGGCGAGGTGTTCGACCAGCGAATCGCAGACGTCGGCCGCCGGCTTTTCCCGAATGCCGTTCTCATCAATCATTACGGTCCGTCAGAATGCACGATGACATCCACCGCCTGGATCGTGCCCGCTGGCGATAAATTGCTTGATCGATTGCCGGTCGGAACCCCCAATCGTGACACGAGTATCCTCATAATAGACGCTGAGTCAGGTGAGGTATGCGAGGTCTCACAGGATGGTGAAGTATGGATCGTCGGTCGCGGCGTTTGTGCTGACTATAGCACGCCGCTCCCCTGTATTGATGATCAGCACTTGAAGTCGCTAAATGGATGGCCGGCTTACAGAACCGGTGATATCGGCCATATAGCCGAGGATGAAAATCTATACATACTCGGCCGTTCGGACGAGCAGATCAAGATTAGAGGCATTCGAGTAGAGCCAACCCAGGTATCGCGAATTCTCACGGGAATAGATGGAATTGATGATGCCGTCACCGTGTCGGTTCTCGATGACCGCTTAGGCTATCAACTCCATAGCTATGTCGTCCTCAACGAGGGCAGCGCGCTTACAAGCGATGTCGTCAAGGAGAAACTTCGGCAAGAACTTCCCGCCTATTTGCTTCCAGCAAGCATCACTTTTATCAGCTCTTTTCCCGTAAACAGGCACGGCAAGCTGGACAAAGGAGCGCTCCCCAAGCCGCACCGGGCGACCGCTACCACAGAAGCGCCGCAGACGCGACTGGAGGCGGATATTTGCAGGACCTTCGCTGAGATCCTTGGGACAGCTACCGTTGATCCAAACGCCTCGTTTTTTGAACTTGGCGGCCACTCACTTTTGGCAACCTACCTTGTTCTGGCGATCAACGAACGCGAAGGCTGTAGCCTGCCCCTTGAAAACATATTTGCAAATCCAACCCCTCGCTTGCTCGCGCGCAACATTGAAGCCGGGAATTAGAGGGAGATCCGTGTCAGACACAGCGACCGATGAGTGGAGACCCATGATAGATAGATACGCCCCCATATCGATCGGTGGATCCGGAAACCCACCGGTCTTTTGCCTCGCTCCCGTACACGGCAGCCCCTCGATCTATCGCCATTTGGTACCGGAACTGGGTCGCAAGGTAAGTTTTGTCGGCCTTTCAAGCTTGGGAGTTTTTCTGGATGTCCCAGCCCCTCCCACGCTTGAAGAGCAGGCCGCTTCAGCGCTCGACCGTATCTTGAAATTCGACGATGTCTCTTCAGGTGGATTTGGAATCTTGGGTTACTCGATGGGCGGAAAGCTCGCCTATGAGGTCTCGATCCGTTTGTCGGCTCTCGGTCTTGTGCCGAAAGATATCGTCATCATAGATTCACATTTTGAGGGGGATCGACGCCTGGTCGGTCCAGAAGCTCAAACACACATAGACTGGGTGTGGGATTTATTCTTTACCGTGTATTTTGGTCTTGATCGGCAGAGCGTCATGCACGGTGAGATTTTTCGACAATTCCTGGGCTCCTGCCTTGCAGATCAGCTCGGCACCGTGCGGCGCTATATATCTATCCACCGGCCGACAGGCCACCTCGATAATATCTCCAACAATGACCTACGAAAGCTTTTTCTCTTCCATTATTCGCAATGCAAGTCAGTCGCCAATTATACGCCACCACCCTCGGATCTTTCGATCGTGTATCTGGAAGCCAAACACTCGGAAAACCTTGGCCAAGCGCAGCTGTGGCGCGAAGTCGCCGCCGGCGGATGCTCGATTTTCCAGATAGATGGCACCCATACGTCCATCTTTTACGATCGCGAACGTCAAAACGAACTCGCTCGATGCCTGCGCGACAACGTCGCCTTGTTCCGGGAGAACGACTTATGAGCCAAGAAATTGAGCCTGCCGGAGTCATTATCGCCGTGACGGAAAGCGACGTCCACGTGGTCGGCAACAGGGTTCTGGAATTGGCATTGGCGACAGAAGGCTTTCGCGTTGTCAATTTGGGGGTATGCACGTCTGCTCGAGACATAGCCGAGGCCTATCAGGCGAACAACGATATCATTGCCATCGCGATAGGGAGCATCAACGGCCACGGCGGTACCGATCTCCGCGATTTCGGATCGATCCGGCGCGACTATCAGTTGGGTTGCAGGATTTTCTTCGGCGGATACCTTGAGGTCGGACGGCGCGCGAGAATGATGGACTACACGCCGGAAGCGCTCGCGGCCCTGGGACTAGACGAAATCCTCGACGACATTCCACAATTAATTGGGAGGCTTATTAGTCTTCGCCTCGCATGGAGAGAGCGGCGCCGTGGACAGTTTTGAACATGAAACCATGTCCGTTTCCAAACAGGCTCGAGACTTTTTGCGTTCACGGCAATCTCGATCCGTTGCCTCCACGATGGAAAAGGCAAGAGCAAGTGGTCGCATTTTGCTTCAACCAAGGTGCGGTGTCGGCTCGCATGAGCAACAATTGGCTCTACTGAAGAAGTTATCCGAGGATGCGAATCCGGATGTTGCGACCATTACTATAGATTCCTATACGAGACTCGGCGCATTCGACAAAGCCCATGAACTGGCCCGCACAAACCCTGCAATGCTCAATGGGTATCCGTTGGTGGCTCACGGAGCGGAGAGACTTCGCGAAATGGTATTGGCCATCGAGGCTCCGATACAAATCCGCCACGGGTCACCGGATCCGCGGCGTCTTTTCTCAACCTCTCTTGAAGGCGGCGCGGATGGGTTTGAAGGCGGGCCCCTTTCCTACACTCTGCCCTATTCAAAGGACTTCCCTCTCGAACGATCCCTTCGCGCCTGGGACATCGTCGATGAGGTCTGTGGAGAACTCGCCGAAGACGGAATCAATATCGATAGAGAATTTTTTGGCAGCCTTTCTGGTACGCTTGTACATCCGGTCATCTCGCTCAGCGTTACGTTCATCGAAGCAATGAAGGCGTTCAGCAAGGGGGCAAACAAAGTGGGAATCGCAATATCTCAAAGCGGCTGCCCATATCAGGATATCGCGGGCTTGCGGGCGATCGAGCTCCTCGCGACATCCTTATGTCCGGGCAAGACTGTCTTTCCAATCCTGCATCATTTCATGGGTGTTTTTCCGCGTGACCCGACCAAGGCTTTGGCCCTCATTGCACAGGGGTCCGTCACCGCGCGCCTTGGCAAGGCGACAAAGGTTGTCGTGAAGACGCAGGTTGAGGCACTTGGGATACCGAGCGCCGACGCAAACGCAAGGGCGATCAACTTTTCAAGGATTTTCTTTTCCTCGATTTTTGATGGGTTCCTACCAGACAACGGCAAAATCGATGAAGAAGCCCAACAGATTTATTGCGAGGTTAAGTCGCTCGTTTCAATGACGTTCGAACATGGCGATTCAAACGGTACCATAGCCAATCTTTTCGCAGAGGGTCGTCTGGACGTCCCCTTTTGCCCGAGCCGTTATTGCAAGGGGCTTTGCGTTCCGCGAAGAGCAGACGATGGGGCCATCCGCATAGTTGATCCAGGTTTGATGAGCTTTTCCCGACCGTTTCTAGACAGAGAAATGCGGATGGCCGGGCTGAACGCCGACCCAATGCAAATATCCGCGATGATCCGGGATATTCAGTATTTTTCAGGAGAAGATGATGCTGATTCACAATGAACATGCCCGCATATTTTCTCAGTCAGACGGGTTGGGGCCAGACGATAAGCTAGCGAGCCTTATGGCGGAACTTGGCGTCACGCCCATCATAAATGCATCCGCGCCGAAGTCGAACCTATCTGGTCCCGCCTTATCTCATGACATAGCCTCTATCGTTGGTGAAGCGCAGAAGTGGTGTTTTGATCTGGCCGATCTCAATCGCCGCGCCGGCGCCTATTGCGCTGCGCAGTTAGGGGCTGGGAGTGGTGCCCTCACGGGTGGGACGAGTGCCGGCATACTCCTCGCGCTCGAAGTAGCAAAGAAGATGAACAAGATAGACTCCACGCCGGAGGTAATTATCCGGCGCGGCGATTTCGGTCACTATGCCTATTTGTTTCAGCAGGCGGGGTGCGTGCTTCATGAGGTCGGCAATATCGTCGGCTGTTCAAGTGAAGAACTGACGGACGCATTTAATGAGCGAACCGTTGCCTTGGCGGTGGTGATAAGCCCAAGGCTTCCGCCGGCAGATTTGAGCCTGGCGGAACTGGTGAAACTCGCGGACGATCATAATATCCCCGTCATTGCAGATTGTGCAGCGATCTTCCCGTCTCGTGAACGGCTGTCGGAAATCCTTGGCACGGGATGCCATGCCGTTCTCCTTTCCGGGGGGAAGGTGTTCGGAGGGCCTCAGGCGTCGGGACTACTCCTTGGTGATCAATCGTTTGTCGAGTTTGCGCATCTTATGTCCTTTCCAAGCGACGGCCCGCTGCGCGCCGTAAAGCTGGACCGCGGTCAAATGTTGGGTCTGGCGGCAGCGATTGTCAAATTTCTCGCCAAGCCGTCCAGTACATTCCAGGCGGAATATCGGCAACGCTGTGAGGCCGGTGTCAGTGAGCTCGGACAGCTGCGCGGTGCCGCCGTATCGATATTGCCGGAGATACTAATCGAAAAAATACCGATGATAGCTGTCGAAGATACGAGCGGCCTCGGCCACGAGTTTTTCAAGACTTTGACCAATCGACTGCTAAACGGCCCGGCACCGATCGGTGTCCACTACATTCGAGCCAAGCGTATCATTTGCCTTAGCCCTATCGGATTGACGGATCAACAACTGGCATCAGTTTGTCGGCTATTCCGCAAAGCATGGATGGAGCTTGCCGATGACGTCGCCGAACGAAATTAACACAAATGGCTATCGGAGCGCCCTCAGGCAAATCCTGTCTATGGGTTCACAACAATATTTTCTAGACGTCTTTGACGAACCGGACATATCGATTGACGATTTTCTGAATGAGAATATCGCTCAGAGTCCAACGTTGTCAGCAAGCGCACTCCACTCTCGCGATCTACTTGCGGAAATCATTGCGCAACGGACGTTGGCGCCAGTAAGAGAGATTTTGGGGGGTCTTCTGGTATGCCCTGCGATTTTTACCGGTCCCCATTGTTCCCTTTTCGTCTCTCTTCCCACTTTCGTGTCCCGGTGCCTTGCCATCAGGGCCGCCGCGAAGCGAGCTAGCCCATTCGCATTGACATATGAATGCAGCACGGTTTCACTCCAATCCAAGAATGGCGTTGGGCCAGGATGGATGGAGTTTAAAGGAACGCGACATAATGTCTTTGGCGTTCCACGGCAGATTAGGGATAGCACCGCTGTTTGCGCGAGACACGGAATTTGGAGATTCAATAGCCTCCTGGGTTCCCCGCACGGTGAAGTGAGAGACATGGCGGCGAGAATCGCGAGCGTGCAGACAACCTCTCCGGAAGAGGCTATTCAGCAAGCTAACGACATTCTCTGCGGCACAGAAACCGCGGGCGGACAGCCGGGGCTGTTATCGCTCGCCGACAACCAAACGGCAGGATTGGTCGCCCGTCATCTCACGGTGGGCAGTGTGCTATCAGCGTGCGTTCTGGATCAAAACCTTCGTGAATGTCTTCTGGAAGAACTTGAAACCCATCGCGCGCGCTTTCCACAACTCCTTCCGAGCTCGACTGAACTATTCTGGATTATCTCAGAGGGTAGACGTCATCCGGCTAAGGTAGCTGATGGCAGGCTTCAGAACTCCCATATGAACTTTTCGCTGACACTGCAACGTGACGAACTGGTTGCCAACTTGAGAGCGGGTCGCATCGTCCCCAACCTTCTACTAACGTTTATGGCGCTGTGTATACTTCCCGACCTTGCCTGTTTCGGGGGGCACCGCCAAATGATCTACATCGAATTGTTCAAGGCTGCTCTCGGGGCCGCCTTGAAGCGTACCCGCCGTTTCCAGGAGACTGTCGGAGGAAAGAGTGTATGGCTACCGGACGGTCTCCAGCCATCGTGCCATCCACTCTCGCTACTGGTTGCAGCGCCCTCGCCACTTGCTTTAAGCATCAACCTTCTCGGCACGAAATTTCCAAGGGACCTTTTGCCAAGAACCCGATTGGATTATATCGACCCTCACTGGTACGCCGCGGTCACAAGCAACGCCAGCCAGCAATAAAATCCAAACGTCCGACCATGCCTCTCAATTTTCTGTTGAGATGGAGAACGTGTGCCCCCCGATCGATGAACCCATAAGTTTTGAATTTGCCTATTTTGACCCCAACTGATATGTCGTGGATCGAATTGGTTAGGCGAACGCTCTGGTTACCAGGATATAGTTGATGAAAACTGCTATCGTTTTCGACTGCGAATTCCTTTGCCTCGAAGGATCGCAACGCAGATTTTGGTGTGCGGCTCATGACCCCGATCCAGTCATAGCCCAAATCGGAGCTGTAAAGCTTGGGCTCGAGGACGACTACCCGCTCCTAGACATGCATAAGGCGTATGTTCGCCCAATCGATCGCTTCGGCAACCGGTATCAACTGGATACCTATTTCACCGAGTTAACTGGAGTGACAGAGGCAGACATCGAGAACCATGGCATCACCTTGGAAAAGGCTCTCCACGAAGTAGATCGGTTCTCGGAGGGGGCGACGTTGTGGTCTTGGGGCAAAGATGAGCTCAACATGGTTGCGATCAGCTGTTATGTAGCCGGTGTGCCCCCTGTCATTCCAGCACATCGGTTCGATAACGCGGTGAAGCTTCTCCTTGCTGCAGGTATGCCGATTGAAGATCTGGCGAGGACGCCGAGCAACAAGCTCGCGGATTACTACGGTGTTGACCATCCTCCATTCAAGGCGCATGACGCGCCTGATGATGCACTCTCGATTGCTTATACGCTGCAACATTTGCTGCGCAATGGGAGTCTAAGCCCGGAGGCATTTCATCGTCCGTAGGACTTCATAATTTCACGCGGCGAAATGGGAGCGCAGCCTTCACCTTAACGGGGCAATACGCTAAACTCGTATATCGATAGAATATCGTCAGCGGATATGTCTCCGTAGAAATTCTGCATTGTCTCCAGCAGCTCGACCAGGTTCGCCCGCCCGTCGTTTCTGACATCCTCCTCTGTCAGATCGACCACTCGCTTGTAGACGACGCGTGAGATCCTCAGGTCAGCCACCCATATTGCATCGTCATGCAGATTTGAAATCCGGACCTCAAACAGCGGTAATGATGCGGCACCAGGAAAGTCTAACCCTCCCCGCACGAACCTGACTGTGGTGACCTTAACGCCAGCGAGAACCTTGGCCGCCAGCTCATTCATCATCACAAACCGCCCGCGCTCAGCAAGTTTAAGAGCGGGAAAAAACTTCGCAAGTTCCACAGCAATCAAACGTGGCGCGACGGCCTGAAGCTCAACCGTGCCACCATGATAAATGACTACATCAATCTCATTTGGATCTGCCATACTTCCTGCTCTATCGCTTTCTCATCATCGAACGAAATCGGCCGCCACCTTAGGTAAGCCCATTTAGATTATTGAATTGGCTCGCCATGCGATCACGAAATTGATGTGAAAATCGATCGTGGCGACAGTGAACATTACAGATATGCGGCGTTAGACCGGCCTTCACAAAATCCCGCGAGATATCTTCAATCTGCCTGACGAATGAAAGGATTAAAGCCCGAACTTTTTCCGACTGAAATGTCCAATCAAAACGAGGCGTTAGCATTTCAGCAAAGCCGTTGAAGCGCCGAAGCTGCTGGCCTTTAAATATCTCTGTGGTTGCCACCGGTAAGGTCAAAGTTGTCCCACCGAAATCTGACTCTCCCTCACGGTAGCGCACCGTGTAAGGTCTCCCGGCCAAATCGAACCGTCTCACTGACCTTCCATGAAGGCAGGTGTTCCAGTGCAGCGTGGTGGACCGGTGTTCCCCATCTCCGAATTCAAGTATGTTTCGAAGTCCATCCTCAGTGCAAATCGTCAAGGACACGCCGAAGCCGTCCCTTGAATTGAACAGCTTATAATTCATGAGGTCTGTTGGCCTGTTGGTTTCCACGCAGAACTGAGCCGGTTAGGCGCATAATTTCCATTGAGAATTGAGCCATGTGAACCTTCCCCCCAAAGCGGTGAGCGACGGGGGCAACGGAGTGATCCACATGGGACTTTTAAACATCATCCGTCGGATGGCGCTTCGCGAGAAGCAGTCAATCCGCGAGATCAGTCGGCGCACTGGGCTGTCACGCAACACGATTGCGAAGTATTTGAGTGCCGGTACGATCGAGCCGACGTTCACGGTACCGGAACGACCGAGCAAGCTTGATCCTTTTGCCGACAAACTTTCTGGCTGGCTGAAGACCGAGGCCGGGAGGTCGCGCAAGCAGCGCCGAACGTTGAAGCAGCTTCATGCCGATCTGATGGCTCTCGGATTTACCGGCTCCTATGGTCGGGTCGCCGCGTTCGCCCGTAATTGGCGGGTTGAGCAGCAGACAGCGGGCCGCGGCATATTCGTTCCTCTGTCTTTCCGCCCAGGCGAAGCGTTCCAATTCGATTGGAGTGAAGATTATGCCGTGATAGGCGGCGAGCGCACGAAGCTTCAGGTCGCCCATATCAAACTATCACACAGCCGGGCGTTTCTGGTCAGGGCCTACCTACTGCAAACGCACGAGATGCTCTTCGACGCCCGCTGGCACGGGTTCCGCGTGTTTGGCGGAGTACCTGGTCGCGGCATTTACGACAACATGAAGACCGCGGTTGATCGTGTCGGTCGTGGCAAAGAACGGCAGGTCAATATCCGTTTCCTCGCGATGACGAACCACTACGTCTTTGCGCCTGAGTTTTGCAATCCCGCCGCGGGTTGGGAGAAGGGTCAGGTCGAGAAGAATGTCCAGGATGCCCGACCGCGACTGTGGCAACAGATGCCTGACTTTCCGGATCTGGCGGCATTGAATGCCTGGCTGGAACAGCATTGCCAGGACCTGTGGCGCGACACAGCACACGGCACCTTGCCCGGCACGATCGCGGACGTCTGGTCGGCAGAACGCCCGGCATTGATGGCGCTCCCTGCCGCGTTTGACGGCTTCGTCGAGCAGAGCAAGCGCGTCTCGCCCACCTGCCTGATCACTTTTGAGCGGAACCGCTACAGCGTGCCTGCATCGTTTGCCAACCGGCCTGTCAGCCTGCGGATCTATCCCGAGCGACTGGTCGTTGCGGCAGAAGGCAATATCCTATGCGAGCATGAGCGGGTCATTGAACGTAGCCACGACAAGCCGCCACGTACGATTTATGACTGGCGGCATTATCTTGCGGTCATCCAGCGCAAGCCCGGTGCCCTGCGTAATGGTGCGCCTTTCCTGGAATTACCGTTGGCCTTTCGGCAACTTCAGGACCAGATGCTCCGCCGCTCCGGCGGTGATCGTGAGATGGCCGATATCCTTGCTCTTGTACTTCACCACGACGAACAAGTTGTTGTCAGGGCTGTGGAATTGGCCCTGGATGCAGGCGTGGCGACCAAGACGCATGTCTTGAACCTGCTGCATCGGCTGATCGATGGCAAGACAATCGATGGTCCCGACGTTGATACGCCACAGGCGCTCACGCTGTTGCGTGAACCCAAGGCTGATGTTGAACGCTACGATGGTTTGCGCCTGCGGACCGCAGGAGGCCGTCATGCGTCATGATCCTGCCAGCGCAGCCGTCGTCATCATGCTGCGCAGCCTGAAGATGTATGGCATGGCCCAAGCCGTCATCGACCTGATCGAGCAAGGGGCTCCAGCCTTCGATGCGGCCGTGCCGATCTTGTCCCAGTTGCTGAAAGCCGAAATGGCCGAGCGCGAGGTTCGCTCGATCGCCTACCACATGAAGGCAGCTCGCTTCCCGGCCTACAAGGACATCTCCGGGTTCGACTTCGCAGCCAGCGAGATCAACGAGGCGACGGTGCGCCAACTGCACCGATGCGAGTTCATGGACGGAGCGCAGAATATCGTGCTCGTCGGCGGGCCGGGCACAGGAAAAACACATGTCGCGACCGCCCTTGGTGTCCAGGCGATCGAGCATCATCGCCGAAAGGTCCGCTTCTTCTCGACCATCGAATTGGTCAATGCGCTCGAACAGGAGAAGGCCAAAGGCAAGGCAGGCCAGATTGCTGAGACGCTGGTTCGCCTCGATCTGCTGATCCTCGATGAGCTCGGATACCTTCCGTTCAGTGCCTCAGGCGGTGCGCTGCTCTTCCATCTGCTGAGCAAGCTCTATGAGCGCACCAGCGTCATCATCACTACCAACCTCAGCTTCAGCGAATGGGCGACCGTCTTCGGTGATGCCAAGATGACCACGGCTCTGCTCGACCGCCTGACCCATCGTTGCCATATCCTGGAAACCGGGAACGATAGCTTCCGCTTCAAAGCCAGCTCGGCTGCAGCAGCCCAAAAGAGAGGAGAAAAAGCTAATCCCTTGACCAAATCCTGATCAGAAAACCATACTCAGAGGTGGCTCACTTCTCGGTGGAAAAACCGGCTCAGTTCCGCGTGGAAACCAACACTGCCGATCATGTTGCACGACACGTCTGGTCCACGGACGATCCGCTTCAGCGGTCAGATGTGGCCATGGAAGACCTAAAGAACCGCGTGATCGTATCCACTCGCATCACCGTCTTCGAACGGCGGACAAGTCGGCGCTCGGCGAAGCTGTTGGCCATATTGCCAAATACTGGGATGGACTCTGCGCGCCCCTGACTGGCGGCCGCATAGAGATCGGTAACGGCACCGCTGAAAGGACCATCAGATCGATAGCGCTGGACCGCAAGAATGCTCACTTCGCCGGCCACGACGCCCGAGTCAAGAACTGGCCAACCATCGTCTCGCTAATCAATCAGCGTCAGGATTCTTTCAAAGGAATTAAAGGACTTGGAGGGCTGGGGAGTGATCGCCAGACACGACTAAGCAACATTCCCGCCGAAGACGGAGTATAGTCTGACAAATCTCGGGAACACTCTTCATCCGGGGATGGAGGCAATGGCAACCTGCGGAGATCAGACCCGTGAGTCGCCTATTACAACGTTTCGGAATTTGACTTCGGAGGTGTGAGCGAGACACCGCTTACACTGTATCTGCGGATTCTTGTCAGTTCAACGAAACGGCCGATGCGATGGCTGGCATAAAGATGGAAAGCCGAAACAAAACACTCCGCTTGGAACCTTTCATGGCGCTTCAGCCAAGGCCGTGACTTATGCAAATTTTTGCTTTCGACCAGACCCAACGTAACATGGGGGCGGTAGGAGCGCCCTTTGAGATCGGCTTCGGTCCGGGCGAGCACCGCAACGCACTGACATTGCAATGACATCAGCTCGGCGGTCTTTTCAACTCGCGCGCACAACGCCGAATATCCGTTGCCGAGATCATAGGTTTCAACACCCAACAAGCTAGCCGTGAAAGGTTCTACGGCGATGGCTTCAAAAAGCCGGGCAGTCTGTCGCACAGGCTGAGGGGGGTCGCCGATGAATGCGAGCGTCAGGTGGAGGTTTTCGGGAGCGGTCCAATCCACATTGGGCGCCCCACACGCGATACGTTTCAAGGCATCCGCCACCTGGGAATCTGAAATATCGATTGCGACAAATAATCGTTCCATTCTCTTGCCGCTCCCGCTGCGACTTTTAATGAGCTGTCTCCTCCTGTTGTCGTGCCTTAGGCCACCTGCCGCGGCGACGAGACGACCGGATGAAATTGCCTGGATGAGCGATAGGAATTGATGCGTTCTTCTATCTCGTGGCGAAAGTGACGCACTAAGCCTTGGATCGGCCACGCCGCGAAGTCGCCAAGGCCACAGATTGTGTGCCCCTCAACCCTGCCCGCGACGTCCAACAACAGGTCGATCTCGCGATAATCCGCACTGCCGGCCGCCATGCGCTGCATGACGCGCCACAACCAACCAGTTCCCTCACGGCATGGCGTACATTGTCCGCAACTCTCATGCATGTAGAACCTGGAAAGTCTCGCGATAGCCTTTACGATGTCGATTATCGCACGAATTTGACCCACTTTTTCGTTTCAGACGGATCCGTCCACACTGCGAGAAAATGTTTTCGATCAACACCATAAATGCAACTAGGTGGTACACCGCGAAATGAAAAAGTGGCGCAAATCTAGCTGAAACTCAACACTTGAACTTCATCTTGCCAATGCGATGGCGGCGGGAGGCATTGTGCTTGAAAGGCATCGTGACGAAGACCGGCTATTGCGATTGCCGATCACCCACGACAACGCCATTAACGATCCGCGCACCAACGCCCAACAGAGCCATCGCATCAGATAGGGTCAATCCCGCCCGGCGCCTAATGCGCCTTGTTCATTCCAACCGTCAGGGCGCCCACGACGGTCTGAGTTGCATTCCCATAGTCTGTGTTTGCAGCACCGCCAGGTGCATCTCGAACATAATTGGTTCCGTTATATGACACCGAGACAATCGCGCCGGAATAGCTATAGCCGGAGCCCGTGGGGCTTGAAACCTTGGCATAGCCGCTAACCTCGTTGTTGGAAATGAGCAAACCGGCCGCTGATGCGTTAGCCGAATAGCCGATGCCTAAAGGTGTTCCCTTGATTAGATTTCCAGAGACGACAAGATCGTTCGCGGCGTCGTTAGTTCCTACGATAATGCCGCCGTTAGAGGCTGTATCAATAATATTACCGATCGCGTTCACACTTCCCTCAATCGTGATCCCACACCCATCCGTGTTTTTCCCTTCATTGGGGATGTAGACGCTCGTTATCCCCGATATTTGATTTCCGATGAGAGTGACCCGGCGACTTACGCCATCACTGTACAATCCAGAATTTGCAACAGCGATGCCGGCGCCTGCGGACTCGATGATGTTATTTGCGCATATGCCCCCAGTCAGCGAAGTCCCTGAACCTGGCGCTTCGAACCAGATCGCTGTCTCACCGCTTGTCGCGCAATAATTACCGGAGACGACGCTGTCTCCCCCGGCGTTTATTCGGATAGCCGAATAAGCACAATTATATATATTGTTATCCGCCACCCGGACACCGGTCGCCCGGTATATATTAATGCCATTGCCATACTGACCGGTTCCGCCGGCGGAACTTGATATGTTATGTATATAGTTATTAATAATAATAGAAGTATTTCCCACCTGCGTGCTTGTCCAAAGCATTATTCCGTTGTTGTTGCAGTATCCAACATTATTTCTTTCAATATTCACGCCTGCATCCTGGCAAAAGACACCTCTGTCGCAATTATAAATTGTGTTTCTCAGTATCTCCCCGGAGCAATTCGAGAAGCAGGAGATTGCAGCTTGGGTTGTGTTATATATAACGCAATCTTGGATGAGAAACTTGTTGATTCCAGACCCCTGGAATTTAATTAGCCCAGCGGTAGCTGACGTGTCGGTCAAGGCAATATTATTTCCATCGAATACAATATTTTCGATAACGACGTTATTCACGCCGTTCACATTGAATAAATAGGGCGCGCTTCCGCTGAGCTGAATTGTGACCTGCCCGAGAACGCCGCCTATCGTCAGCGGGTTTCCCGAGGCGACGTCAATCTGCGACGAAGGATAGGTTCCCGGCAGCAAGAACAATGGCAAATTGGCTGCTTGCGCGTTCCCGACCAGAGTTGGAAAGGAGCCAACGGAGGTCCAGCCGCTTCCAGGCGAGGAGCTCGCATATGTTCCAACAATACGATCCGGGAGCGCTGTTTGATAAAAGTTCATATTGAAAACCTCGAATAGAGAATACGTCCGCAACAACTTTATTGCCTACCCAAAGAAATGAAAGTGACAATTGAATGAAATTTCATATGAACGCATCCTATACGTGCCGTTTACCATTAACGAATAACGGAACTCGGAATACTGGACTTTCCTACGGCGGCAAGCTTATCAATAGAACAAATATAAAAGGTCAAAGTCATGGAAACCCTTGGAAGCCGTTTAGATCTGCGACGGGGCGTGGCCGAGGGTTTTGACTTTTTGCGTCTTTTTCTCGCGGTAAGTGTTGTCGCTTGGCATTCGTTCGACGTCGTCGCCGGGCTGAGGCTGGACGACACCCCCATCGTTTGGGTTTTCGGCTACTCGATTCTAAGCGCTTTTTTCGCCCTCAGCGGGTTTCTGATCTGCGGCAGCGCCTTACGCTTGTCGCTCGGCGATTTTCTGATCAATCGAGGACTTCGGATCGTCCCAGCGCTGGCGCTGGAAATTGTCCTAAGTGCTCTGGTCTTGGGACCGATCTTCACGACCCTACCTTTAACGGACTATTTCCGAAGCGCTGAAACATGGCACTATTTCACCAATATCGTCGGCCTCATCAACTATACCCTTCCAGGTGTCTTTCAAAGTCATCCTGAGCAGACCGTAAATACCTCGCTTTGGACCGTACCGCATGAAATCATGTGTTACGTTCTGATGTCGATCCTCATCTTCGGGAAGTTTCTTAAGCGGCCCACAATCATCGTTTTGATCGCCGCCGCGTTCTTGAGCTTCGGGCTTTTGCTCTCGTTTTCTGGTCTCACTGACCAGGCCGGCGGAATCGGTAAGATCCTATACCATCTGTATGTAGGGCCGGCGGCGCGCTTGTATATGTTCTTCCTGGCGGGAATCCTATTCTATCTCTATCGAGGAAAGATTCCTTATTCTTGGCCGATCTTTCTTGGCTGTACGCTGTTCTTGCTCGTATGTGGCTTTCTTCCGTTCAGCCCTCGTACTGATGTGCCGTTTGCGACTCTATTCCTTGCGCTGCCGTTGACCTACATGACGATTTTCATCGGGGTCACAAACATCTGGATCCCGACCTTCTGCCGCAAGGGCGACTATTCATACGGAATCTATCTTTACGGATGGCCATTGCAGCAGGTCGTTGTATCCATGTTGCCGTCTATTCATTCTGTTATGATCCAATTCCTCGTCTCAATCCCGCTAGTATTTTGCTTCTCGATGATATCCTGGCATCTCGTCGAGCGGCCCATCCTTCAATTGCGCAAGAAATTTTCCTTTGTCGCCCGCGTGCGGCTCGGCGAAGCGCCGCAGGATGGTGATGTCACATTGCCTTTACGCGGTACCGAGGAGAGCGCACCGGCGATAAGACCCCATCCGGTTTCCGGTTAAGGCCCTACGGCATCCGTCGATCGGTGTCCCAAGAGTAAATGCCGGTGGGATTTATGTACTCCCAACAGAGCGGCGAGATGTGCCTCAGCAACTCGTTGGAAATATTCCGGCAAGGCGGGCTCAGATGGGCGGTGGCACGTCTGAGATAGACTGTATTACGATGTCCGATGACGCTGCCTGTTGAGTTTCGGCTAGATTTGCGCCTATGATGGCGATCCGACCTATGACACCATGCTTTTCCTCCAGCCATTGGCCAGCGTCGTAGACCTTAAGCCCTGTGCTATCGATCAGGACGTGGACGGGCCCTTTCTGAGGGAAGCGATCAGAGTGCCGCTTGTTCGGCGCTCTCGGTTTATTTGCACGACGGCTCAGGGTCGTGTGATCGGGAACGACGAGATCCAGCCCAATCAACTTCAGCACCGAGGTAACGACACCTTCCGTCTGACGCAGCCGAAGGTCGAACACCAGCCCCAGCGTCAGGGCAGTCTCGATCGCCAGATCGGAGTAGCGCGGCTGGCCACCGCGGGTCGTGCGCTTCGGCGCCTGCCAGGACGAGAGTGCCTCCGGCGTCACCCACAGCGTCAGACTTCCGCGCCGACGAAGGCCTGTCTCGTACTCCCGCCAGTTCGTGACCTTGAATTTCATCTTGCCGATACGATGACGGCGGCAGGCGTTGTGTTTGAAAGGCATGTTCAGTCAGCCGCGTTGTTTCCACCCGAGCCAACTACGTCACCGCCGATGAAGGATCCGGGCACCAACGCTGCCAAGACCGCCACGGCGGGATAGATAAGTACCTCATCATCTGCACTGATCTTGTTATATTGCTCAGTACGGAGGATTTGGCATGGTGGCGAAGTTGAACGTTTCGACCATTGTTTTAACGGGATCTGGGAAATACCAATAGGTTGCCGAGAGCTCGCCGTTCTCGAGCACCTGGTTTTCGTTCACATCCCCCATGACGATAAGTGCAACTGTTAGCCTTGGGGTTCCAAGCACCTTGAAATCGACCATTTTATGCTCATGCGAGTGGGTGCAATCGCCTTTCGGCTCACAGATTTCGGCGATCAGCCTGAGCTGCGCGATCGGCTCAAACCCTGGCATGCCAGGTCCGCCCATGAACTGAATTGTGCCTTTCAAGCTCTCCCAATCTGTTCCTGCAGTCGCCCTTTCATAGATGTTCGCGGCATTCCTGAAGGCAAAATCCTTAGCCGCAAGTGGGAAGCCCGGTATCGCTGTGATCAAGAAGGTGACTTTTTTTTGCTGAAGAACACAGTCAATCCAGGTCGGCGCATTATTTGTAGAAGCGCTGCCGCCATCCCTCACGGTGCAGCCGGGATCCATCGCCATGCTCGTGCCGCTAGGTCCTCGCATCAAAGACATTTCAGCTGTCGACGAGCATGTGAACCCAATCATAGCGATCGCGGCAAATGTCATTACCTTCAGCATTGAGCCCCACCCTCAATATATTCAATATTCACGAAGGAAGCTAGGTTGCCGATGCTAAGTCGTCATTAAAAAATTCATGACAATTTGCGGATTCATCACCAGCGTGCCGAATCGTGACCGTGTATGTGGCGGACAGAGGTGAATAGCCCCTAGTTTTCTAGACGCCTTCCGCTTTCAAAGTCTGCTGCCGTTCGGCGCTTCAGGCTGGGCATTGCTCTTCCACCTGTTGAGCAAGCTTTACGAGCACACCAGCGTCATCATAACGACTAACCTGAGCTTCAGCGAATGGGAACTTGCATGCCAGCGGACTTGAGGATCAAACCATCTATTCGTCCCGCGACTACTTCAACGGCATCGTTGTTCTCGATGATCTCCCCCAGGAAAGGCAAATTGCGTTGTAAAGCTTGGTATGTTTGCAGAACTCGGTCACCAAGTCGTTCTCTGCCGGGACGGCTCGCTTCGCGGGCGACGACAGTGTCCAGGGGTGCCCATATGGTGAAAAGGTGGATTGGGGTCGTTGTGGGTAGAAGGCTACAAAACCATTCGAATGAGTCATGCGTTTCGAAAATATAGTCGAGCAAAACTCGTCTTGCGCCCATCTCCAAATAACTGGAAATCAATGCTGCACTCGCCCGGTAAGTCGATCTGGGTCCAAGCCAATCCTTCGCATCGATGGGACTGAAGTCGCGCACCGCGTCTCCTGAAATATTGACCGTGCCCGGAAACGAGTTTGCTAAATGTTTACAGAGCGTGGTCTTCCCAACCCCTGCTGGTCCATTGATCACAATTATATGCGCCATAGATTGCCTCGCGAAATCGATAGTCACCCTTTGGGGCCTAACCGAAAGGAGACGTGATTGTCAGCGTCCCATTGTCTGCATCCAAGGATGCTTCGGTGCCAACTGGAACGGCCAGGGCATTTGCACCGTGCCCCAACGGCAAGCCGCCCAATATCGGAACTCCGAGAACACCCAGTCGATCCCGCAGAACGTCAATCACGGTCCAACCTTTGGATGGGGCAAAGTTGGTAAATTGTCCGACCGCCACTCCTTTGATGCCTGCGAGGAAACCACCTTTTATCAGCCGTGTCAGATTGCGGTCGATATGACCGAGGCCCTTCTCCACATCCTCGATCAGCAATATTGCGCCGTCTAGGCTGGGAAGCGCCCAACCCGCCGCTGTTGCAATCATATCCAGATGGCCGCCCAAAAGCGTGCCGCTGACCTTCCCGGATGTGGTGAGGTCAGCGGTCGACTCGGCTTCATCTGAACGAACGACGATTGCCTCTGTTGACGAGATGACACGCTCGAAGGATGTGGAGGAAATCGCGCCCCATTGCATGGGGTTCCAAGCGGCCCCGTGTATTCCCGGCACGGTACACTGTTGCCAGATAGAAAGCTGAAGGATTGAGATCTCGCTAAATCCAACTAGAATCTTGGGGTCAGCACGCATCGCAACGAAATCCACCCCATCTGCGATCCTATAGGCACCCTTCCCGCCTTGAGTTGCGATGATGGCGCGGACAGTTGGGTCTCTGATCGCGTCGTTTAGGTCCGCAATCCGGTCGTCGTCGCTGCCCGCAAGATAGCCGAGACGGTCGAGGGCGTGCGGGGCCAATTCGGCTCTAAGCCCCAACCCCTCCAAAAATGCGACGCACTTCTCCACATTGCCCTTATCTGGCGTGCTTGCGGGCGAGACCAGGCGGACAGTATCTCCGGAACGCAATCCTGCCAGCTTCGGTTTCCCTGAGCGTGGGCTTAGAAGATTTGGCATAGCTGCGCTGCTCTGATCAGAACCCATCTCGGCGAATCCCCGTGTGATGTGCCGATGATCACTGCCCGCCGCATCGGCGTCAATGACCTCCGACCAACCAAGACGCATCTAAAGCAACAGACGGGTGTTTTTGCGTCTAGCTACAGGACCCTTCCTGTTACAAATATTCCAAACCTGTATGGCCTCGGGTTCGGTCGAAGATAAAGGCTTCAAATCCCTAACCGAACAAAGTCGAAAGTGGGTAAGGGAGTGCAAGGGGCGGCATATCGTTCATCGCGAAATATCGAAGCGATCTCGTCTCGCTATCCGTCCAGGGAACCTGCCCTGTATGCACTTGGCATTTGAAAAGAGTGACGACGTATTCGACATGGTGACCATTCGGGTATGTGTACCTGAACTCATTTCCGCCAAAGACACCTAGAATGCTCGTCGAGGACACTGTGTAACCAGCCTCCTCCATCACCTCCCGCATAACAGCTTCCTGCGGCGTCTCTCCCGGCTCGATTCCACCGGCTGGCAGGCCCCATCCCTCCCCAGAGGCCTTCTCTTGCAGGAGGAGATTGCCCGCGTGGTCATGAATAACGGCGGCAACGGAGGGCAGCAGAAGTAAACGGTTCCCGATCAAACCGCGAAGCTCCATTATGTATGACGCCATTCGATTACTTTCTTGAGGTAGGGAGGCCATCTTGCTGGCCGAGGAAGATTTGCGCGAGTACGCGCCAAGAACTCGTTCACATCGCAGTCTTATTTATCATTTGGAGGATTATAGAGTTTAGCGCCTCTGGTCGTTCCATCGGCACGTAGTGCCCACAGTTGGGGATGACATGCAGGCAGCCATTTGGGGCTAAATCGGCTTGCTTGGAGCTGGTAGCCAGTCCAGGCAGGAGGTCGTCTGTGCCCGTGACTACGTGCACCGGTCCTGAGAATGTTGAAAGGACATCATCTCGGCTTTGGCGGGTGTGAAACGCCTGAACACCTCGCGTCACATCGTCAAGCGGTTGGCGCATGAGGATGCGCTTCGCTTCAGCGATGATTGCCGGTGAAGTCACTGTCGAAAAGGCAGGCTCCCACCATTCGCGCCAAGCAGCCTCCAACCCTTGCTCCCGAAGGGTTTTGATAGCTGTTGCGTGAAACTCCGGGTCCTGCCGTCGCGCAGCCTTTGTCCCGATAAGGACTAGTCCCACAACACGCCCCGGGGCGAGCGCGGCAACCTCCAAAGCACATGAGCCACCAATTGAGCAACCTACGACGATGACTCGGTTACCTCTGGGGAGTTTTAGTGCTTCGGCGGCAAAATCCTCTACACGATCACCGAGACCATAAAGCGTCGGCGCATATGTAGCCCCTGGCAAGAGGTCGAGTTGGGCGGCCCACATTGATCCATCCAAAGGCAGCGCATGGAGTAGTAGAAGTTCCAGATTCTTTCTACACATCACAGAGAAATCCTATGCAGCCGTCGAAGTGGACAAGAGGCTGAGAGCTTCGTTTGTCGGCCGCACATCGCCAAAGCTCCGATAGATATTGTGGAGTGCCGCGTTGTGATCCTGATCGCGCCTGGCAGCCGTCCCGTCAGCTATGAAGATTACCCGGAAGCCGCTGGCATAAGCATCTCGGGCCGAGGACTCACAGCAGATGTTCGTCAACGTTCCGGTGATGAAGACCGTGTCAATTCCGCGAGCGCGAAGAACAGCGGGCAAGTCTGAAGAGCCCGGGAAAAACGCGCTATAGGCGGACTTCTCGAAATACACGTCTTCTGTCTGCGGAGATAAGCCAGCCCACACTCTCTCCGATATCGGGCCAGCCCCGCCTGACGTTCTGAAAACTTCCGCTACCTCTTCGCCGAAGAATTCCCGTGTAAGGTCCGGGTGAGGTTGATCAGCGCCCGGAACAACCCACGCTACAGTACCGCCTGTGGTGCGAAGCACGTCCCCAAGGCGAATGATGTTGGGCAGTATCCCTCTGCAGTAGCCGCTTTCCTCGACGAAAAACGGAACCATATCGATCACGATTAGAGCCGTTCGGCGCGGATCGACAGATTCATACGCATGGCGTCGCCCGCGCCTCTGCTCCTGCCGGTCGTACTCGCGCTGCTCAATCAGCCAGTTGTGAAGTTTGGGGCGTGGGCCAGTAACGTTAGTTGCGATTATGCTGCGCTGATCAGAATCCATCTTGGCGAATCCCCGTGCGATGCTACGATGATCACTGGCCATTGGGTCATCGTCAATGACCTCGCGCAAGCGTTGGTGCATCGGTCGCTGAAAGAACGGATTTCTGTCTTTGATGCTCTCGCTACGCGGTGACGGTTTTGCAGCGGACGGATTTCGGGCGTGCGCATGCCAGCATTCGATTGAGGACGGCACAGCCTATGGAGACTTCCGTCTGCTGCGCTCCGAATGAGCGCGCCCGCAACCTGTATCCGATGATCGATTTGTAGCGACCGATTGCGGTCTCGACCAGAGATCGTTTCCCGTAGCCGGTCGCAGCCTGCCACTTCATCCGGCCA
>Ga0105239_10000586_pt1 | contig 51873 bp, 44 predicted proteins | sample KBSC44metaG_FD_92761 | JGI IMG/M metagenome (GOLD analysis project Ga0105239, IMG submission 92761) | Corn rhizosphere microbial communities from Kellogg Biological Station, Michigan, USA - KBS C4-4 metaG | ecosystem: Host-associated > Plants > Roots > Rhizosphere > Soil | place: Michigan, USA...
ATAAAAAAAGCCCTTTTACTACTGTAAAAAGGCTTTTTAGAAATGGGGTAAATGATGGGGCTCGAACCCACGACCCTCGGTACCACAAACCGATGCTCTAACCAACTGAGCTACATCTACCGTGTTGGAGGTTGCAAAAATAGGAATTCCGGTCGATTTTGCAAAGTGTTTTTTATTTTCTTGCGAAGTTGTAATGTTTGAATGTTGTAAAGTTGAAATGTTCTTGAAAACAAGCTTATCAAATCAATTGATTCCCAATCTTATAACATTACAACTTTTCAACCTTACAACCTTTCAACATCCTCGCTCACAAAATTACAATCGGCTTACCCGTTTTATTTAGAACGATTTTAATTAATGGGTACCTTTGTAACATGGCTGAGCAATTGATTGAATTAAACGTGACCGGGATGCATTGTAACAATTGCGCCATGTCAATCCATAAGCTTTTGGAGAAGAAGGGCTTGCGCAATATCCTGGTTGATTTTGCGGGAGAAGAGGTAAAGTTTTCCAACGATGGCGCGGTTGCCCTGCCCGAAATTGTTAAGGATATTGAAGGTCTTGGGTTTAAGGTGGTGGAAGATATCAGTACCCATCAAACGCCTTTTTATGAAAAGGTGGAAAATAAATTCATCTTCTGCGCCATACTGACCGCCCCGCTCCTGCTGCACATGGTTTTGCCATTGCATATTTTGCATAACCCTATCGTTCAGCTTGCCCTTTGTATACCGGTATTTTTAGTAGGATGCCTGCATTTCGGCAAAAGCGCCATTAACTCTATCCGTGGTGGCGTGCCTAATATGGATGTGCTGATATTTGTGGGCTCAACTGCTGCTTTCGTATATAGCCTTGTAGGTACCGCTCAAAACCTGGGCGAGCAATACCAATTTTACGAGACCTGCGCCACTATAATTACGCTTGTGCTACTGGGCAATGTTTTCGAGAAACGCTCGGTAACACAAACCACGTCGGCAGTTAAGGATTTGATAAAAATTCAACATGTAACTGCAAACCGGGTAATCGATGGCGGGACTGAAGTTATCAGCGCGAAGGAAGTTCGGCCCGGGGATACGTTGCTGATAAACCAGGGCGATAAAATTCCGGTGGATGGCGAAGTATTATCGGGCAGCGCGTCGGTTGATGAGAGTATGCTCACAGGTGAGAGCATCCCGGTTGAAAAAGAAAAATACGCTACGCTAATCGGTGGCACCATTATCCAGCATGGCAATATCCGTATGCTGGCTACAAAAGTCGGTTCAAATACCGTGCTAGCTCAAATAATCGAGCTGATGAAAAAAGCTCAGGCCGCCAAGCCGCCTGTTCAAAAGCTGGGCGATAAGGTAGCTGCGATATTTGTTCCGGCGGTTATATTAATATCGCTGATAACATTTGCTGTTACTTATTTTATAGCACATACATCGATGCAAACTGCTTTGATGAACGCTATTGCCGTACTGGTTATTTCCTGCCCCTGTGCTATGGGACTGGCAACGCCTACCGCGGTAATGGTCGGTTTGGGCCGCGCTGCCAAAAACGGTATCCTGATAAAAGGCGGCGACACGGTTGAAGCCGTAGCTCATACAAAATACGTGGTGTTCGATAAAACAGGTACACTCACAACGGGAAAATTCCGCATCAACGAAATAAAGATTGAAGGTAAAAACAGCCTCGGGCAGGTAAGAGGAATCATTACGGCCATAGAGGAACGTTCAAGCCACCCAATAGCAAAGTCGCTGGTAAATGAATTGAAATCGTTGCCGCAGGATAAGGTGATTTTAAAATCAGTTAAGGAAGAAAAAGGCCTGGGTATGCGGGCTGAAGACGTGGAAGGCAATCATTACTTTTTAGGTTCCGGGAAATCTGCGGACGAAAGTGGCTTTAACATCTCGCTCTATAAAAATCAAAAACTGCTGGCGCAAATTTCCATCGACGACGAAATAAAACCGGACGCAGCCACGCTGATAGCACAGCTTAAAAAAATGGATATCATTCCTGTTTTGCTGAGCGGCGATAAAAACAATCGCTGCCTTAAGGTTGCCAAGCTCATCGGCATCAATGAGGTACACGGCGAAAAAATGCCGGAGGATAAGCTAAACGTAATCGACATCTATCGCCAGAAAGGCAAAACCATTATGATTGGCGATGGAATCAACGATGCCCCTGCCCTAACCCGCGCCGATGTAGGCGTATCCATGAACGATGCCAGCCAGGTAGCCATACAATCTGCAAGGGTAATCCTGCTGAATACCGACCTGCATTCCGTTGTTAAATTCTTACAGATAAGCAGGCATACGCTGCTTACCATCAAACAAAATCTATTTTGGGCATTCGCCTATAATATCATAGCTATACCGGTAGCTGCCCTCGGTTTCCTCAATCCAATGGTCGGCGCATTCACCATGGCCTTCAGCGATGTAGTGGTGATTGGAAATTCGCTGCGGTTGAAAAGTAAGAAACTAGGCCCCCCGGCCCCCTAAAGGGGGAGTAAAAACACTTCTCTGCCCAGAAAAACGTTTAAATTTTGCTATTTTTGTTCCCCCTTCAGGGGGCTATGGGGCGTATGATTGAAATTTTTACAGACGGTGCATCCAGCGGCAACCCGGGGCCGGGCGGATATGGGGTAATTTTGCGCTCGGGCAAACATTATAAGGAATTATCCGAGGGCTTTCGCAAGACTACCAATAACCGCATGGAGTTGCTGGCTGTTATAAAAGGACTGGAGGCCCTAAAAACTCCCAACCAGGACGTCACCATCTTCTCCGACTCCAAATATGTTATCGACTCCATAGAAAAAAGATGGGTTAACGGCTGGCTGTTAAAAGGCTTCGCCGGGAAAAAGAATAAAGACCTCTGGTTACGTTATCTCGAAATCAGCAAAATCCACAAAATAAAATTCGTTTGGGTTCGCGGCCACAACGGTCACCCCGAAAATGAGCGCTGCGACCAACTGGCCGTAGCCGCCGGGAAGCAAAAGGGATTGTTGATAGATTCTGTATTTGAGGTGGAGAATGCGAAGCTTTTATGATTTCACCGATTTGAGAATGATTTTTCGCAGTTAGTTGTTTTTAAGGCGCTCAAGATGGCTACGCCGTTTCACCTATTGATTAAATGACTAATTATTATAAAACCACTCACTAATCAACTTAATCAACTACTCACCAATTCAATCACCTGTAAATCTTTAATCTTATCGTCATCGACGGCGAAACGCATCAGGGTGCGTACTTTTTGCCAGCCTTGTTTGCCTGCTGCGCCGGGGTTGAGGTGCAGGCAGCTTATCTTTTTATCGTAAATAACTTTCAGGATGTGCGAATGTCCGCAGATAAACAGTTGCGGCGGATTAGTATAAATCTCCGGTTTTACCTGCGCACTGTACCTGTCGGGATATCCGCCGATATGGGTCATCCATATATCCATATTTTCGCATTTAAAGCGCAGGCGTTCCGGGTAGGTTTGTCGTATTTCGTTGCCGTCAATATTGCCGTAAACTCCTTTGAATGGTTTGAAGGCAGCCAGTTTATCAGCTACTGCGATGCTGCCGAAATCACCGGCATGCCATATTTCGTCGCAGTTTTCAAAGTGTTTAAAAACGGCATCGTCAAGGTAGCCATGGGTATCGGAAATGAGGCCTATTTTAACCATTTACAATTATAAAGCTCAATACAAAAATCGTAAGAATATATCCCAAAACAATTCCTCCAACTGTTTTAAAGCTAGCAAGAGTTTCGCGTTTGATAGTCACATACAGTGACAATAGGAAAAAAACGAGTGCTATAGCCGTATGTATCATATACGATTTTTGCATTTCGACAACCACTTGGTGTGGAATTAATGGGCTGTCAAAGATATAAGCTGCTTCAAAAATCTCGTATGTACTTGCCGAGGTTATAATAAAAAGCAGTATGGTTAAGCAAATTGAGGCTATTTTCATCAAAAATTTAGAAAATAAGGCTTTAGCAACATTTTGTATTCATCCGAATAAATATCCTTTGATTGATAGATGACGAACTTAACCATTTCGACGGACACTTCTTTAAACCCCAGGCAAACAATTTCCCGGTGCGATTCAGAGTCTTCAAATGAGTGTATGGTTACCATCTTTTGCAGATGCAAATCATTTTGTGCTACCAACTCTTTTATAAAAATGGAGGTCTGTACGGGCAGTACCATCCAACATAAACCATCCGGCGATAAATGGCTTGCAATATCTTTTATCAGCCTTTCAAAAAAATCAATACTCGCATGTTTGGCTAATGATTTATTTGCCTTCGGCGATTCGAGCGCGTTGATATAAAACGGGGGGTTTGAGACGATTAAATTGTACCGATCCTGCTTAGGGCTCTCAAAAAAGCCGGCTACATCCGATGTGAATATCTTAAGCTGCGTATTGAACGGGGAGTTTTGAAAGTTCGCTGCGGCGGTTCTGGAAGCATCGGCATCTATTTCCACAGCATCTATTTGCGCATCACGATATCGTTGGGCCAGCATCAGGGCTATAACACCTGTGCCTGTGCCGATATCTAATATGCGTTCAGGATTCAGTCCGGTTGCCATTGCGCCGAGCAGCACGCCATCGGTATTAATCTTCATGGCGCAACCGGTTTGATCGACGTTGAACTGCTTGAATCTGAACATAAATCTTATCCTAAACCACCGGGCATGCCCGCCATTTACTATCGCGGGTCAGACATTTGTACATAACAACAGGAAGCGTGGATAAAGGCGCTGTCGATTTGAAAAAACTTGGTCTCGGTAACTGTTGCGCCATTCCCGTTTTTGTAGCTGTACTTATGCCCAATCTCCCAACGGCCATAGGCAAGAATGGGAGCTTTGGCGCCTGGAAAAGTCTTATCCTTCAATTGAACTATTTTCGAAAAACCTTCGCTTTTATAAGTTTCAAAATTTGGCAGATGCTCCTGCAAATAATCTCTCACCAATGCCTCGGCTTTATCCTGCCGCTTATCGCACGATGCTAAAAGAAATAATAACGGAATAGCGAACAGTAAATATTTGACCTTAAATTTTGTCACTTTATCAATTTTAAAACTTGTATTAATAGCCGCAAAAATAACAGAGTTAATCACAATTAGCGAACGAATGACACCATATAGCTTACCGCATAATCTGAAGGATACTTTTTTGAGGGTTGTATAATCAATTCACCATCCTTCTGGGTCCAGGAAACCGCCTCATCAGCGCCCAGCATTTTTATTCCGGCGATTTTACCGTTTCCTGCCTTTGCGCCTAATGCTTTAATACTGAGCGGCCCTTTGGGTAAACCTAAAGCAACGATATACAGTGCATCTCCTTTTGTGGTAAACCGCACATCCCGCCAGGTAAACGGTTCTTTCTGGTCAGCAAACGAACCGCTGGCTGATTTGGTGGGGCCTTCACCATATATTTTCCATGGGCGTGTGCCGTATATGGCATCGCCGTTTACGTCCAGCCATTTGCCTGTGCCCAGCAATGTTTGTGTTTCTCCTTCAGTGATAGTTCCGTCCGGTTTGGGGCCGATATTCAGCAGCAGGTTACCATTTTTGCTGACGATATCGATAAGGTTGGTAACCACGTAACGCGCGTCCTTAAAAGTATTGGTAGCAATATAGCCCCATGATTGGTTACCGATTGCATCGTCCGTTTGCCAGGCCTGCGGTCTTATTGTCCCCAGCTTGCCGCGCTCTAAATCAAGCACCGCCGTGCCATCCGGGAACGAGCTGTTTTTATAGTTGATGACTACGCCTTTATCCCAATCCAGCCCTTTATTGTAATAAAATGCAGCAAATGATTTACGATACGGCGTAAGCGCCGGCTGCTCAATCCACCAGTCGAACCAAACCAGTTGCGGTTGGTAATTATTAACCAGCTCAATATCGCGCATCAGCCAGTCGTTCATATACTCAGGCGACATGGTTTCATTTTCCTCATGCGCCGGGCCATAGAAATCGTTGTACTTCGGGTCTAGTACGTCCGAATCAAACTTTTTCCCGCCGTTTAAAAAGAACCAATGCTCTATGCGGTGCGATGACAGTCCGAAAACCAGCCCCTGCTTCTTAACCTCGGCAGCTAATTCGCCTACCACATCGCGATGAGGCCCCATATCGAAGGCATTCCATTTGGAGAGGGATGTTTTATACATCGCAAAACCGTCGTGATGTTCGGCAACCGGCACTACATATTTGGCACCTGCCTTTTTAAATAAGGCCACCCATGCCTGCGGGTTAAATTTTTCTGCCTTGAACATAGGGATGAAATCCTTGTATCCGAATTTATTTTGCGGCCCGTAAGTGGCAACGTGATGTTTATACTCATCTGAACCAACCTGGTACATCTGCCGCGGGTACCATTCCGACCCAAACCCCGGAACGGAATAAACGCCCCAATGTATAAATATCCCAAACTTGGCATCGCGGAACCAATCGGGTGTTTTATATTTTGCCAGGGATTCCCAGGTGGCCTGGTAACGGTCTTGGGCGAAGGACGGTTTGCCAAAGCCCATAAAACATAGGCTTGCAACAATTATTATTTTGAGTGTTTTCATCGAATTTATTATAAAATCATCTCACCCCATCGCCTGTTCAAGTGTCCACGCTTAACTCAATCGTGAGTGTGGACACTCACAACTGTTTACGTTCAAGTGTGGACACTTGAACGGGCGCAGCGGGTTTACAAATTCCCCTTTTTCATCTCCCCTACCGCATAATTTGCCGCCCTGGCAGTAAGCGCCATATATAATATTGACGGGCTTTGATTCCCGGTACTTGTCATACACGCACCATCAGTAACAAAAACATTTTTGCAATGGTGCAGCTGGTTCCATTCGTTTAGCAACGAAGTCTTTGGATCTTTTCCCATACGGCAGCCGCCCATTTCGTGGATATCCAAGCCTGGATTTTGCTTGTTTTCGTAGGTGGTGACGTTTTTGCAGCCTGCCTTTTCCAGCATCTCTTTGCTTTGCTTTAAAAAGTCCTGCACCATGCGTTCGTCGTTAGCATCATATTCAACCGAGGTTACCAGTAAAGGTATACCCCACTGATCTTTCTGGTCTTCGCTCAGGCGTACATGATTGGTTATTTTCGGCACAGTTTCACCCTGCATATACATGTAAAGCGTCCAGCGACCAGGTTCTGTCAACGAGTCCTTGTAATCAGCGCCAATTTCGCCGTTTGCACTTTCTACCGGACCGCGCTCCCGGTTAGCGCCCATAAAGGTGGTGAAGCCGCCAAAATAGTCCGTTTCCTGTGTGGACAGATTACGATAATTTGCCAGGATAAGTTCAGTTGGATTGCGGCCATAATAATAGCTATCGAGAAAGCCATCCATCTCAGCACCGACTGATGCCCGGTAATTTTGAAACGCTACATATTTGCCAAGCAGACCGTTATCATTACCCAAACCATTTGGAAAACGGTTTGATTTTGAATTAAGCAAAATCAAATTGCTGTTCAGCGCCGAAGCATTTAAAAATATAATGCGGGCAAAATAATCGGTTTGCTCTTTGGTATTTGTATCTATAACTCTTACGCCAGTTGCTTTTCCGAGCTTTTCGTCGTAAATAATGGAATGCACTACCGAAAACGGCCTCACTGTTAAATTGCCCGTACGCTTAGCCCACGGCAGTGTGGAGCTTACCGAGCTAAAATATCCGCCAAACGGGCATCCCCGCATACACAGGTTCCTAGCCTGGCATTTTACCCGGCCCTGGTCTATGTGAATTTGGTTGGGTTTGGTTAGATGTGCCCAGCGGGCGTGTACCAAGTGCCTGTCCGGGTAGTGTTCTTTTATTCTTTTACTGATAGTTTCCTGTACGATATTCATATCAAACGGCGGCAGGAACTCGCCATCGGGCATCGATTCAAGCCCATCCTTGTTACCGCAAACGCCAATAAACTTCTCTACATGCGAATACCAGGGCGCAACATCGTCATAGCCTATCGGCCAGGCAATACCATAACCATATCGCTCGGGATTGGTAAACTCGTACTCACTCCAGCGCTGGCAGGCCCGGCCCCATGTAAGCGACTTGCCCCCAACCTGGTAACCCCGTATCCAGTCGAAAGGCTTTTCCTGTATATAGGGATGGTCTTTATCTTTTACAAAAAAGTGGGCGTTATCTTCGCCATAGCCTGCTGCCTTGCTGATTAACGGGTTGTCCTTTAGTATTTCAGTCGTCAGGCGGCCGCGGTGTTTAAAATCCCATGGCGGCACTGTAGCTGTAGGGTAGTCTTTTACATGCTCCACGTTGCGGCCACGCTCCAGTACCAGGGTTTTTAAACCTAATTCACACAGTTCCTTCGCAGCCCAGCCCCCGCTAATGCCGGAGCCGATAACAATAGCATCATAAATATTTTTTTCAGAAGCAGCTGGCATAATTGGGTTTCAAATACCAAAGATATTCGAATTTACCGCAGTTGGTAAAACGCAGATAAATTTATATAAAGGGCACGTCTAAACAATACGCTTGAAAAGTAAACCTATTGTCACAACATTTCATTTTTAAAGCAAACACTCTTGCTTTATATGTAATTTTGAGCCCAAGGAGAGATGGATTATGGAAACCGCAAATATCAGCAAAATGCTTCGGCTGTTTAGCAAGTTATCAAAGCCCGAACAATTGGATTTAGTTGAAAAAATTGAAAAGCTAACTTTCAAAGACCGTCGGAAACTAATGACCAATTCCAGGCGTGATGTAGCGGACGATGATGGTGTTCAGGGAATCAGAACATTGAGATACAGCGGTGAAAGATTTGGGCTATTGTAAATCCTTTCATTTCTCATAAAACTCAATAGGTAATCCATTGGGGTTGGCAAAAAATGCAAATCGTTTGCCTGTAACCCAGCCAACTCTCGCCGAACGGGAGTAAGTTTTGGCAGCCAATACCACGACTAACAATGTAATTCATTATTTAATGCTTAAATTTGAGATAAGGAAAGAAAATTATGGAAACAGTTAGTGTGAGCAAAGTTCTTCAATTGTTTAATCTATTATCGAAACCCGATCAACTGGAAGTTGCAAATAAGATTGAAAAGCAAACCTTCGAAGAGCGCTGGAAATTGATGGATCAATCTCTTCCAGACGCTGATATTTCGAACGAAGAAATAATGCACGAAGTTCGGGCCGTGAGATATAGCGACAAAAATTAGAATTATTATTGATACCAATTGGTATATAAGCGCGACCATCAGCAGAAAATCAAGACGAGAGTTCTACAAAATATTATCCAATAGCAGTTTTACAATCTTATTTTGTGATGAACTAGTAGTCGAATTCCAACAGGTAATTTCTCGGGATAAATTCAGAAAGATAGTGAAGCAAATCCATGTGGAAAGATTCATGAACATGGTAATTCCACAAATTAAACGAGTGAAGTTAAAAAGTAATGTAACCGGTAGTAGAGACGTAAAGGACAACTATCTTTTGTCGTTATCATTAGACGGCCGTGCTGACTATCTTTTAACCGGAGATTTGGATTTATTGGTCTTGAGGAAAACAGGCTCAACCCAAATAATGACATTAGCCGATTTTTTGAAAACCCATCCGATATAAACTAAAAAAACCGATAACCTTATAGGCTACCGGTTTTATGTTATATAATTAAGCTTAAATCCTTACGCTCCCAATATCTCGTGCAGCACATTATCATGCACCATCTTGATATCGGTGATATGGCCAAATAGCTGCTCGTCGACATTCAGGAAGCCGTTGGTAACGGTACCCAATAGGCTGAACTCAACTTCGCTGGTAGCCATCAACTCGATGAAACGTTCCTGGTCGTCTGGCGCAACACTCACCACTACCCTACCCTGTGCTTCGCCGAATAAGAATGCATCCTTACGGATAGCGCTGTCAGTTTCTATTTCGAACCCAAGCTTGTTTGGCAAAGATGACTCTACAAGGGTAACATATAAACCGCCGTCGGCCACGTCATGGGCAGACTGAATGATTTTATTTTGGACGAGCTGTTTAATAATCTGGTGCATGTCGTATTCCTTTTCCAAATCAAAATGCGGAGCAGGTGCTGCCAGTATTTTATGGTATGATGCCAGGTATTGCGATGAAGCGATATCGTTAACAGATTCACCTATCAAGTAAACCAAATCGCCCGGTTGTTTAAAGTCCGATGTCATCAGGTTTGATAAATCATCCATCACACCCAGCATACCAATGGTCGGCGTTGGGAATACAGGCCCGTCATCTGTCGACTGGTTGTAAAAGCTTACGTTACCGCCGGTTACCGGGGTTTCAAACTTACGACAAGCTTCGCCCATACCTTTTATAGCGCCTACGAACTGCCAGTAAACTTCCGGCTTGTAAGGATTACCAAAATTCAAACAGTTGGTTATGGCCACAGGCTCACCACCAGCACAGGTGATGTTACGTGCAGCTTCGGCAACTGCTATAGAGGTACCTTTTTGTGGGTCAGCGTATACATAACGTGAGTTACAATCCACAGTAATAACTATCGCTTTGTCAGTATCTTTAACTGCAACCACGGCAGCATCGCTCGGGCGATTGGTGGTCATGGTAGAGGTACCGATCATAGAGTCGTACTGATCAGTCACCCAGCGTTTTGACGCAATATTTGGGTGACCTATCAAATGTTCAGCAACTGCAATTAAATCGGCTGGCTCTTCAACATCATCTATTTTGAATTTCTGGTTTTCAGCAAAATAAGCAGGCTCTTTGTACTCGCGGGTATAAACCGGAGCGCCGCCGCCTAAAACCAAATCATCGGCAGGTACATCGGCCACCATTTCGCCGTTCATATAATATACAAGGCGTTTGGTATCGGTTACCTCGCCTATAATCGCACAGTTCAAATCCCATTTATCAAAAACGGCCTCTACTTCAGCTTCGCGGCCTTTGTGTACCACAATCAGCATACGCTCCTGCGATTCAGACAGCAGGATTTCGTAAGGCTTCATGTTTTCCTGGCGCATCGGTACCCTATCCAAATAGATAACCATACCATGCTCGCCCTTTGCCGACATCTCGGAGTTGGAGCAGATAATACCTGCTGCACCCATATCCTGCATACCAACAACAGCGCCGGTTTTAATAACTTCTAAAGTCGCCTCAAGCAGCAACTTTTCCTGGAATGGATCGCCTACCTGTACGGCAGGAAGGTCGTTAACAGAATCTTCAGTAATATCTTTTGATGCAAATGCCGCACCATGTATACCGTCTTTACCTGTAGCGGAACCTACTATGTAAACCGGGTTGCCCACACCATAAGATGTTGCAGAAACAGTTTCGCCTTCTCTTACAATGCCTGCCGAAAATGCATTCACCAGCGGGTTTACATTGTAGCAATCATCGAAAAATAATTCACCACCAACTGTTGGGATACCGAAAGCATTGCCATAATGGCTGATACCTTTTACTACGCCCTTAACCAACCATTTGGTACGGTCGAGGCTTAAATCGCCGAAACGTAATGAATTTAGCTGTGCGATTGGCCTTGCACCCATGGTGAAGATGTCACGATTGATCCCTCCAACGCCTGTAGCTGCGCCCTGGTAGGGTTCCAATGCGGAGGGGTGATTATGCGATTCTATTTTAAAGGCACAGCCAACGCCGCCGCCCAAATCAACCAGCCCGGCATTTTCCTCACCGGCTTTGGCCAGCATACGCGGACCATCTTTCGGCAGGGTTTTTAACCAGGTGATAGAATTTTTGTACGAGCAATGCTCGCTCCACATCACCGAAAAGATTGACAATTCGGTAAAGTTGGGCACACGCCCTAATATCTCTTTTATGCGTTCAAACTCTTCGGGTAGTAAGCCTAAATCTTTGGCGGTTTCAACGGTAGTTAATTCCTGGTGCTCCAATGTAATATCGTTTTTTTGAAAGGATTTGCAAAAGTAGGAAAAACCGGGGAGAATAAGGTAAAAGGTGGAAGGTAAAACTCATTTCCCACCCGCGGCTGTGTCTTCACAGCCGCTTGCACAACGCCCGTGCTTCTCCAAACATCCTGCAAAGTGGTTGTGGAGACACAACCACAGGTGGTTAGGAAATAAAAAAGGGACAACAAAAAAGAGTTTATCCTTTAATGTTATCCCATAAAGCCAGCCCGGAACTATTATCACCCTTGTTCAGTTTTTGCCTGCATGCGGACCGGCTTTTATTTACTGTGCCCAGTTTAGTTTACTTTAGTTGTCACTCCGGAGATTTGTCAACTTTTAAAAAGTTGACAAATCTGGCCCGTCCGGCTTATTGTTCCGGTGCCTGGAAGTTTATCGGGATAGTGTACTTTACCCTTACCGGCTGACCGTTTTGTATGCCGGGTTTCCAGGCTTTGGCTAATTTCAATACGCGCAATGCTTCCTCATCAAAACCATGACCTGCGGCCCTTACTACCGAGATATCAGACAAATGACCGTCTTTCTCGATTATAAAGCTCAGGAAAACCTTGCCCCCTACGCCGTCCTGCTGCGCTTCGTATGGGAAACGGAGATTTTTGTTTAGGAACTTTGACCAGGCATCCATACCGCCGATTGGTGCAGGCATAACTTCAAGGCTCTTAAAATCTGTAATAGGCTCGTTGCCGTTAGGCGTACCTCCCGGAGGCCCTTCAGGTGCTTTGCGTTCTGGCGGGGTATTAGTTATGGTAGAATCACCTTTGGTATTTACCGGACCAATTGCTCCCCGCAAGTCTATATTTTTTGGCGGATTAACAGCTACCTGATCTGGTTTTGGCACCATTTCCAAAAATTGGGTTGTTTTTACAGGCGGTGTTACCCGTTCGGGCCTTGCAGGTTTTTGAGGCTGCAGCGGTTTTACCACTTTAGGATTTATTACTACCGGCACATCGGGCTTCAAATCAACATGCGTACGATGTAAAATTTCCTTTCCTGCATTTGCAATAACATAGCCACCGCACAAAACCGCTAATGAAAAAAATGTAATACCCATAGCCTTTACCATAGTGGGCGCATAAGCGCGGCGTAATTCATAGGCGCCGTAGTTTTTATTCCGGTCGTCAAATACAAGGTCGAGCCACTCGGTCTTGTACAAATCAAATTTTGAGGTTAGCATAGCGTTTTAGTTTTTTTGGTTTATTAGTTATCCTGTAGCTGGAAGTTAATCGGGATAGAATATTTTACCCGCACAGCCTGTCCGTTTTGCATACCGGGTTTCCAGGCTTTTGCCAGCTTCAATACACGTAAGGCTTCTTCGTCAAAACCATGGCCGGCAGCCCTGTCTACAGTAATATTTGAAAGACTGCCGTCCTTCTCGATGATAAAGCTCATGAAAACCCTGCCACTCACGCCGTCTTCCTGGGCCGCTGGCGGGAAACGAAGGTTTTTATTAAGGAATTTAGACCAGGCTGCTGCGCCGCCAACCGGTTCAGGCATAAAGTCAAGCGTACCTAAATTATGAACGGAATTATCAATGGCTGGCGCACCCGTTCCCGCTGCTGGTTTATCATCAGGGATCTCGACAATCGGATCATCAGTACCTTTCAGGGTCTGCTGCCCGACCTGTCCAACAATCTTATCATTTTCAACGGGCTTTTCTGCCTTGTTATCCGGCACCACGGTAGGCGGTACGTCTCTTATTGTGGTAACTTTTGGCAGATCAACTTTTGGTTTCAATTTAGCTTCTAACGGTTTGTCAACCTTAATCGGAGGAACCGGCAAAGTTTGATCTACATGGGTCACGTGCACAAAATTTTTGTGATGCATTAGCACGATACTGCCTGCACAGGTAATCCCTACCACAATAAATGTGATAATCATGGCTCTTACCATCGTCGGCGCGTATGTTTTGCGCAGTTCATAAGCACCATAGTCCTTGTTGCGGTCATCAAATACAAGTTCGAGCCACTCGCTCTTGTACAAATTAAATTTTGAGATAAGCATAGCGATTGAAATTAAATTTTATAAATATAACGTTATGCAAATTCAAGTTATTGCAACATTGTTACTTTTACAAATATTTCAATAATACAAATGCAACAATGTGTATTTTTATAACGAAAAGATTAGTTGATTGTAAATATGGCAACAAATGCAACGTTGTGGATTTTAATAATTAGCGATTTTTGAGGCGATTTTTGCGAAATTCTGCGCGCTTCTGCCTGTTAGCACGCAAAAGCCGAAAAAACGTGAGAGATTTTTTCGGCTTTCAAAGTATTATTCCAGGCTCCGCCCGAACTAACGATTGACGGACGGAAGTCTAGGGTTACAGGCATTCTGATTAACGTACAATAAAGATGGACACTTGGGTAACACTACAAATAGAGCAGTCTGGTGCCAATAGACTTTCTCGTCTTTTTCACACTTTAAATGATTTTGGTCGAAGAATGGATGTTACTGAATTATCTGCCTGGGTTCAACTAAAAATCAGCACATCTGCCGACTCAATTAAAAAAATAAAACAAACAGTTATAAATATCGAACTAATTCGAAAATAGAATTAAAAATATATCAATAAAGATTAGTTAAAATCTATTTATTTTACAAAAACAACAATTTATTTAAAATAATTACATAAAAATTCGCCTTAAATTAAAAAATTACTACTTTTATTTTATGCAAATAAGATTATTTAAAATAATCACGCTATTTATAGTAATGTTTTCCGGAATATACTGCTCCGGAAAAGATAAGTTGCATAGTACACCACCATTCGAATCAAAAAATTTAAAGTTTTTATCAAAATCTTTAAATAAAAACCAGGATTACCCTTTCAATTATGAATTAATCTTAACAAGGGCACCTACTCCGATAATAAATATCCTTCATCATCGCAATATCCACTTCTCGCAGGGGTTAAATAACAGACTAAGTACCTATACTATATCTGTAAATTATCTCAATTTCATCTGCGGGCGGGGCAACAGCGAGCTTTCGCATTTCCGCAGACTCATCCTTTTTCCGTTTCACGACTTTTGGTAGCATTAAAAGGTGAATAGAAACATTGCTGCCGGTGCTGATTACATCTGCGGCTTCATTGTTTTTTAATTTAGTTTTAATACTGCGCGGGTTTTGATTGGGCTTCGCGCAGTATTACCTCATCCTTTATTTTTCGTTATCAACCTTTTACTCTCTTTCCCAAAAACTTGAACATGAAAAAAATCATACCCTTTGGCGTACTTATTATAGTAGTTATACTTGCCCTTATCTATCCTTCTGTCGACGTTGTAAATGTAAAAGACAGCCAGATAAACTCCGGCGATACCGCCTGGCTGCTGGTATCAACCGCACTTGTTTTAATCATGACTCCCGGCCTTGCCTTTTTCTATGGCGGCATGGTGAGCAAAAAGAATGTACTATCAACCATGATGCAAAGCTTTGTCTGCATGGGTATTATCACTGTCCTTTGGGTGATATTCGGCTTCAGTCTTGCCTTTGGCGATGACATCAAGGGCATCATTGGCAACCCAAAAACATTTTTTATGATGAAAGGCATGCTGGGCAATGCCACCTGGAAACTTGCTCCAACCATTCCGCTGGTGCTATTTGCAATGTTTCAGTTAAAATTCGCGGTAATAACACCGGCGCTTATCACCGGGGCATTTGCCGAGCGTATCCGCTTCAACTCTTATATCATTTTCCTCTGCCTGTTCATGATCGTTATTTACGCACCACTGGCACATTCAACCTGGCATCCGGATGGCTTCCTTTTTAAACTCGGCGTATTGGACTTTGCCGGTGGTACGGTTGTACATATGTCGGCCGGTTGGGCAGCTTTGGCATCGGCCTTATATCTTAAACAGCGTAACCAGCAGGCGCATGCTCCGGCCCGTATCAGCTATGTATTATTAGGTACAGGCTTACTGTGGTTCGGCTGGTTCGGTTTTAACGCCGGCTCGGCACTTGGTTCGGGCACACTGGCTGCTACTGCTTTGGGTACAACAACTACCGCGTCAGCTGCGGCCGCAATCGCCTGGATTTTCTTTGATATGCTGCGCGGCAAAAAGCCTTCGGTTATGGGGGCCTGTATAGGTGCAGTTGTGGGCCTGGTCGCTATTACACCCGCAGCAGGTTTCGTAACCATCCCCCATTCATTAATTGTTGGTATTGTTGCAGCCGTAGTGAGTAACCTGGTTGTTATCTGGAGAACTTCAACCAGCATCGATGACACCCTTGACGTATGGCCATGCCACGGCGTGGGCGGTATGGTAGGCATGCTGATGACCGGTATTTTCGCTCATGTAAATGTTAACTCAGCAAATACAACCGGCAATGGCTTATATTACGGAGAAACTCATTTGTTCGTGGTTCACCTGATTGCGCTGGTTGGCGTATCGGCATTTGCTTTTTTTGGCTCACTGCTATTATTAAAGATAACCGATATGATCAGCAAGTTGCGCGTATCCCCCGAAGAAGAAGCGATGGGTCTTGACAAAACCCAGCACGACGAGGAACTGTAAATCTTCAAACTATCAACCCAAACTAAAAAACTACCAAATATAAAAAGCCACGGGTTAAAGCCCGTGGCTATAATATGTTCCGGGCCGATGGCCCTATCGCTATTCGGATATTGGAAGATAAGCTTAATCCGGTGGAACCCGGAAAAACCTTTCACCTTTATCCTTTCACCTCCCCCAACTACCAATCCTTAGTCGATATCTTCTTGACCGCAGGCTCCTTTTTCACCGGCGGTTTTTTCAGCATAAACTCCTTCAGCTTTGCTCCTATTTTACGGCTGCTTAAAAGCACCCCATCCAAGTAGGCAGCCAAATCTTTCTTATCAATTTTTCCTTCGGATTTTTCCAGTGGGATATAGATGCCGGGAATCGATTCATAATTATTGTACCGATTGCGCTGGTATGGGTTAAAAACAAAATCGGTAAGCCAGTAACGATATTTGCCGTCCTTTACGCCAATGTGCATTTTAAATGCTACTAAACCATCTTCATGCGAGGTAACAAGCGTTTTCTTTGATACCAGGAAGCCACCCGAACCATTTAAGGTTTTTTCGCTTTTATCTACACTGTTTAAATTAAGTGCCGGTTGCGGATAAGCCTTACTGAAGAAGTATTCAGCGCGGTTAAATAAACTATCAGCAACTATCCCCGGCTGCTCCACAACCTGGTAATAGATATACTTATTATTCTCATCAAACGCCAAAGAATCTTTTTGCGCAAACACCGGCACGGCGAACAGGGCAAACAGCGACAGGATTATCAATTTTTTCATAACACAAAGATAAAGCCGCTTCTGCGAACAGAGAGCGGCTTTGAAACAATAAACCTAAATATAATAAGATCAGTTAATAGTTAGAAAGCGTAAACCGCGGCCAGTACAAACTGCGACGCGTGGTTGGTAGCCATTCCGTTGCTGTCGGTAAATGATGCGCCAAAAGCATCGCTCTTGGTATCAAACCTTACTTCAGGAATGATTGTAAGCGGACCGGCCTTAATATTCGACGTAACGGTAATTGCTTTTACATCGCCGCCGTTATCCTTTACCTTAAAGTACTCACCCCTTAAACCGAAGGTTACTATAGGCGATACCGCTATCTGCGGATATAAAGCTACGCCAGAGAAACCGCCGCCGTTATTTGGAGCAGAGAATGTTGCAGCATTTAAGCCCAGCTTGAACGCATCGGTAATCTGGTATGAAGTAGTTAAATCAAACTCAGTTCCTGAATAAGAACCAGCAATCAGGTTCAAGTAAGCAGTCCAGCCTTTAACGGGAGCAACCATCAGCTGCGCGCCGAAAGTAGATACATCTCCGAAATGTTGGTTATCAGCACTTAATGAAGAATAGTAATTCCATTTATTGTTAAAGATACCGGCCATCAGGCTCACTTTATCGCTGAATGCATAAGTAGCTTTAAAGCCTGCGTTCTGGAACGGACCGCTGGTAAACAGGTATGAAGTAGAGTAGTTAAAGTTACCGGCAGGCGATATCACCTCGTAACCGATAAACGTCGACATATAGCCGGCAGTCAGGTTAAAAGCCGAAGTAACGTCGTACGAAACATATAAGTTCTGGATATGATAGCCTGCAGTGGGAATAGATTGGTCACTGCGTGGGCCGAAAGACAGTTCGCCAACGAATGCGGCTTTGCCTACTTTCTTTTTCAGCGCCAAATCTATCATGCCTACCGAGATCGAGTTATTCTCGTTCGCAAAGCTGGTTGGGATATTTGAGTGGCCGGAAAAGTCGGCTTTGTAATAAGTGTCAACCGAGCCGGAAAACACTAGTGGCGGGTCGGCGGCAGCAGTCTTGCCAGTGTCGGCCGGCATAGAAACCGCGAGGGCTTTAGTAGTTACAAAAGAAGCGGCAAGTAAACCAAAAAGTAAAAGTTTTTTTTTCATGATAATGAGTTAAATTGATTGAAAGTTTTGATTGATTTGAAAATTTTTAAGCCATAGTTATCTGCGTCCGAATTATTTTGTGCGTAATTCAGTTCTATTTATAGTAAAAGGGTATTATTTATAAAGAACCCTTATGCGACCGGCGCTATGGGGTGGTAATTGCAGATTCAATCAGCCAGCCGCATAAGGGTGTAATATTTTAAAGGTTAAGCAGTAACCTTTGGTGCTGTTTCAAATAAGCCGCTCAAGCTTACGTCTTCGTCCTGCGGAGGATAAGCTTCGATTCCGTGGTCGAATATATCCAGGCCGCCAACACCAAGCTCGCCATGCTCTTCAACACGCAGTCTCCATGGGTTTGGTAATTTATTGATGATAAACATCATTACATAGGTTACCACAAATACCGCTATGGCGATGCTGAATGTACCGATAGCCTGCGCCGCCAGTACGTGAGTGCCGCCTCCGTAAAATAAACCTGCAACAGGGGCAGAATCATCAGCGCCGGTTGGGCCGGTTGCGCCATATTTACCGCAGGCAAATAAGCCCAGCGAAAGCGTACCCCAAATGCCACTTAAACCGTGTACTGAAACCGCGCCAACCGGGTCGTCAATACGGAACCATTCGAAAATGTAAATGCCGGCAAATACAATGAAGCCTGCAACAGCACCCAGCATAATAGCGCCGAACGGACTAACCCAATAGCATGGGCAAGTGATAGCCACCAAACCTGCAAGGAAACCATTAACGGTGAATGCAAGGTCGAATTTACCTTTGGTCGGCCCCCACCATAAAGCTGCCAGCATAGCTGTAAAACCGGCGGCGCAGGCAGCAAGCGTGGTGTTTGCAGCAACACGGCCGATACCCTGGCCATCCATAGCAGACAGCGTACTACCAGGGTTAAAGCCATACCAGCCGAACCACAGGATAAAACCACCTACCGCTGCAACCAATAGGTTGTGCCCTGCAGGCAATCCGCCTTTTTCCTTGTTGTCCCGGGCAAAAATTCTGCCCAAACGCGGGCCTAACACAATAGCACCCGCCAGCGACGCCATACCGCCGATGGTATGAACAACGGTTGAACCGGCGAAATCGCGGAAACCCTGGCCTAATGCAGGAAGGAAATTACCGGCAGTTCCCATCAGCGCGAGGAAACCATCCGGGCCCCATGCCCAGTGACCAATAATCGGGTAAATAAACCCTGTAATACCTATACTGTAAAGGATATCGCCACGGAAACTTGTGCGGCCTATCATCGCACCTGATACGATAGTTGAGCAGGTATCAGCAAATGCATACTGGAATATCCAATGAGCAAGAACAGGAATACCGGTTGTTCCGTAGGTTAAAGGAGTATTTTGTAAAAAGAACCAGTTGGTAATGGTTTTACCGTCGGCGCCTAAGCCGCCCCAGCCGATAAAGCCGTTTCCGTTACCAAACATAAATGCATAACCAACAGCGTAAAATAAAATTCCGCAAAGGCAGGTATCAAAAATACACTCCATTAATACGTTAACGGTTTCGCGCTTGCGGGCAAAACCAGCCTCCAGCATTACGAAGCCAGCCTGCATACCGAATACTAAAAATGCGGCAACCAGCGTCCATACCGTATTCACGGTATTAATTAATGATGTTTCATGAGCGGTGTACGTTTCGGCAGCAGCATGTGCCTTTGTACCAAAAATTCCGGGCAGCGACATCATCGCAAATATGACCAGCCCGAGGCCTATCATCTTTCCTGCAAAAATTGTTGCGCCTAACCGCCATTTGTCTCGTGTCAGTTGTCGGACCGAACTGAGCAAGCCGTCCTTTGTAAATCTTACTTTCATTGTTTGATTAGTTTAAATTTAGTTTGATTGATATTATTTTGATTGGTGAATACACTAAGCCTTATAAAATTCATTAAAAACAATACCTATTTTTCCTTTATTTTTTGATAATAATTCAAAAAACATGCGTTTTTTATTGAATTTTCTTTAAAATTATCGACGATTTTTAACAAAAGCAAATTTTAGAACAATAATTTAACATTAAAATCGTAATTTTTATCAAAATAATAAAAAACAATATTATTTAAGTCCATTTTTTGAATATTTATCAATCAATTTTCCATCATTTTAATTTCAAATTGAATTTAAAATTGGCAAACATCAAACCAAATCATCAATAACACCACCAAAATCAAAATTTCATGAAAATATTTCATAAAAGGTGATATAAATCACACTTTTTTGAGCGAAACAGCAAAACTCACACACCAGAACTCAAAAAGCCACTCATTTTTTTGTCAATTTTTACTTTTTGTGATATTTATTCTAAAAATCAACCATATAATAAAGGATAATCCTAATTTTGAAATTGACCGTTTAATCTAAAACTCCGCTACATGGGCAATATCCGTTTTGAGGCTTTGCAGACAGTGCTCGCCAGAACTATTCCTGAAGTAAAATTCCCTTCTCAAAAAATCTCCGACTTTTTTGGAGCCAACGTTTTCGATAAAAAGAAAATGAAGGAGTACCTTTCTTCCGAGGCTTACCAGGGAATCGTAAACTCTATTGATAAAGGCGAACCCATTCCGCGCGATATGGCCGAGCAAGTGGCATCGGCAATGAAATCATGGGCGATGGGCAAAGGCGCTACCCATTATACGCACTGGTTCCAGCCATTAACAGGTTCGACCGCCGAAAAGCATGACGCATTTTTTGAGCCAACTGCCGACGGCGGTGCGATAGAACGCTTCTCGGGCGACGCCCTCGCACAGCAGGAGCCCGACGCCTCAAGCTTCCCAAGCGGCGGCATACGCAATACTTTCGAAGCACGCGGCTATACCGCATGGGATCCATCCTCGCCTGCCTTTATAATGGCGCGTACTTTATGTATCCCAACGGTATTTGTATCCTACACCGGCGAGGCGCTGGATTATAAAGTACCTTTATTAAAGGCGTTAAATGTGCTGGATAAGGCAGCTGTTGATGTTTGCCATTACTTTGATAAAAGCATCGAAAAGGTAAATGCATCATTAGGTATCGAGCAGGAATACTTTTTGGTGGATATCGCTTTATTTAATGCACGCCCTGATTTGTACCTGACCGGCCGCACCTTATTCGGCCACATGTCCGCAAAAAACCAGCAACTGGAAGATCATTATTTTGGGGCAATACCGGAGCGCGTATATGCCTTTATGCAGGATATGGAAACCGAAGCTTTATTGTTAGGCATACCATTAAAAACAAGACATAACGAGGTTGCGCCATCGCAATTTGAATGCGCACCTATATATGAAGAAATAAACCTGGCCATCGACCATAACCAATTATTAATGGATTTGATGGACCGCGTGGCCAAAAGGCATAACCTTAAAGTACTGCTGCACGAAAAACCGTATGCAGGCATCAACGGCTCGGGCAAGCACAACAACTGGTCGATGATTACCAATACAGGCAAAAACCTGTTATCACCGGGCAAAACGCCAAAAAACAACCTGATGTTCCTTACATTTTTTGTGAACACCATCAGGGCGGTTTATGAGCATGCCGATTTATTGCGTGCCTGCATTGCATCCGTAAATAACGACCATCGCCTCGGCGCTAATGAGGCGCCGCCTGCCATCATCTCGATATTCCTGGGCACACAGTTGAGTGATGTGCTTGACGAGATTGAGACCTCGCGCATCAGCAAAAAAATAAAAGAAGATGCGATGCTATGGCAGGGCATCCCAAAAATACCGCAGATATTACCAGATAATACAGATCGTAACCGCACCTCGCCTTTTGCTTTTACCGGCAATAAGTTCGAATTGCGTGCGGTTGGATCTTCGGCAAACTCGGCCAGCCCGATGACAGTGCTGAACCTGATAGTAGCCGATCAGCTTAAGAAGTTTAAATATGATGTAGATAAGCTGATAAAAAAAGGCGAGAAAAAAGACGTTGCCTTGCTGATGGTTATCAAAAAGTACATCAAGGAGTCGAAAAATATTCGTTTCGAGGGTAACGGCTACAGCGAGCAATGGGAAATTGAAGCCGAAAGCCGTGGGTTGAGCAACATTAAAACTACTCCGAAAGCGCTGGATGCTATGATATCCGACAAAACAGAATACCTGTTTGCCGATACCGGCGTATTCAGCAAGCGTGAAGCACATGCACGTCACGAGATATTACTGGAAAGCTTTTTCAAAAAGCTGCAGATAGAAGCCCGCGTTATCGGCGAGCTTGGTACTAATGTTATTATACCAGCGGCGCTAACCTACCAGACCCGCTTGATAGAAAACGTTAGAGGTTTAAAAGACCTTGGCCTGGATAAAAGTACCTATGAAGCACAGCTGGATATCATTACACGGATTTCGGAGCACGTAAACTTTATCAAGTCCAACATTGAGGCTATGGTTAGCGAACGTAAGCGAGCCAATAACATTGAAGATATCCGTGATCGCGCTATCGAATACGATGAAAAAGTTAAGCCATTCTTTCAGCCGATACGCTACCATGTAGATAAACTGGAGCAATTGGTGGATGATAGCTTATGGCCGTTGCCAAAGTTTAGGGAATTGTTATTTATAAAGTAAGCTTTTAACCATGCGGCCCCAATCGGGGCCTAATATTGGTAGAAAAGATCCAATAGGACAATACGCTCCGTTAGGTGCGAAATCTTGCATGTTCGAAACCCGTCCTGATGACGCAGGGCGATGCCCTGCGCTGACAGATGTATCCCTTTCAGGGAAAGAAATACATGTGGAACTGAATTCAAATACCCAGTAAGGGTTACATCTGTCAGCGATGGGAAACACCCATCGCAAAAATGGCAGCCAAAAGCATATCCCGAACATCTAAGTTATGGAATTTGCATACGCTGGCTACGCACCTAACGGAGCGCTAACGTTGGGTTAATGGTTTTCTACCAATATTTCGCTCCTAACGGAGCGATTGAAGCCAAGATTGAATACCTTTTAATCTTTCATAATAATCGCATCATCTACCTGCTCCGTCAGTTCCGTTTCCTGCGGTGTATTTAATTCCTTAATATATTGCACTTTTAAATGGTCGTAAAGCGAATGCTTATCTACTAATATAGACACCAGGCTGGCAATCATGCCGGCAAGTATCAGGTGAAAGATAACGTTGTGGCGATCAGTCATTTCCAAAACCAATATTACCGATGTGAATGGCGAACGCGTAACTCCCGTTAAAAAGCCAACCATACCTGCAAGAATTAACATATTGGCATTGGTTTCAGTTACGTTCAGCCATGAGGCGACTAATGAGCCCACACTTGCTCCGGCACCCAGGGCCGGAGCGAAAATACCACCCGCAGCCCCGGCAGTAAACGATACCAGGGTGCCGCCAATTCGCAATAACGGGGTATACCAGGCAACATATTTGTGTTGGGTAAACAATGTGGTTTGCATAATGTCCTTGCCCGAGCCAAGCGCACTTTGACTAACAAAAAAAGCCATCGACACCAATATCAGTGCGCAAGTCACCACGTAAACAACGTGCTGCCATTGAAACTTAAACCTTGCTTTTATTTTAAAGATGAACAACACCAGCTTCGACATAGCGCTGCCGCATAAACCAGATATCACAGCAACCAGGGCAACGCCAAAAAATATAAAGGCCGATAAATTATCAACTTTAGGGTAGCCAAGGTATAAGTATGGCCCCAGCAACGCCTGTGCCGATAAACCGGCTATAATAACTGATGAAAATATGGCAGTTTTATAATAGCTGAAATGCGTTTTGGTTAGCTCTTCAATGGCAAACACAATACCGCCCAATGGCGTATTGAAAGCAGCTGCCAAACCTGCTGCTGCCCCGGTAACCATCATGTTTTTCTTTGCAATTTTTGGCCACCATTTAGGCAGCAACTGGTACACTATTTTATAAACTGACGTAGCAATCTGTATGGTAGGCCCTTCGCGGCCAATGGCGCCACCGCCAATCGCCATTACCAGGCTGGAGCAAACTTTTACGATAATGATGCGAAAACCCAAAAGCTTATCGACTATACCGGTAGTTTTGGGTGACGATACTTGTATGGCCGCCATTACCTGCGGGATACCGCTGCCACGCGCATACGGCGAAAACCGCTGCACCAGCCACCAGGCAAATACAAAACAAACCGGCGACAAAATGAACAACAACCAGGCATGGTGATTAAAAACAAACGTGGTAATATCTTCAGCGGCTACAAACATTTTGGTGTACAATACGGCGGCGAGGCCTGTAATAATAGATGCGCACCAAAAAGGGATAGCCTGCAGGGCGTTCCTTTTTAAGTTTTCGTTTCGTATTCTGTCAAATGCAGTTTTAAGTTGAAGACGGAGCCAGGAGATAAATTTCATTAAGCGATGGGGTATAATCTTATTAAACAGATATCGGGCCGATATGTGTTAACATTTGTGCAAAGCTATTGAATGGCACTAATTTTCTCTAATTAAATCTAATTTCACGAATTTTTAAAACGCGTTATCTCAAACAAACCAATAAAATTCGATTTAATTAGTGTCATATCACAACCAGATTGGTGTTATTCGATTCAATTCGTGGAATTCGTGTCTCTTAAATTCGTGCTTGTGAAACTATGAACCATGAACTATAAGCCATGAACTATTATATTTGCAGATGATTTCTTCGCAAAGATACGACCAGCGTGGGGTTTCCGCCTCAAAGGACGATGTACACAATGCCATAAAAAATATTGACAAGGGCATTTTTCCAAAAGCCTTCTGCAAAATTGTACCGGATATTTTAACTAACGACCCGCTGTATTGCAATATCATGCATGCCGACGGGGCCGGCACCAAATCATCCCTGGCCTATACTTACTGGAAAGAAACCGGCGATATTTCTGTTTGGCGCGGTATTGCGCAGGATGCCATCATTATGAACCTGGATGACCTGCTTTGCGTGGGCGCTATTGACAATATCCTGCTATCATCAACCATCGGCAGAAACAAAAACCTGATACCGGGAGAAGTCATCGCAGCCATCATTAACGGTACTGAAGAAATCCTGGCTGAATTAAGACAGGCCGGCATTGGTATTTACTCAACAGGTGGGGAAACTGCCGATGTGGGCGACCTTGTGCGGACCATCATCGTGGATTCAACCGTTACCTGCCGCATGAAACAGGAAGATGTGATATCTAACCATACCATCCAGCCGGGTGATGTAATCGTGGGCCTGGCCTCCTACGGACAAGCCAGCTACGAGAAGGAATATAATGGCGGCATGGGTTCAAATGGCCTTACCTCAGCCAGACATGATGTGTTTAACAAAACTATTGCGGAAAAATACCCGGAAAGCTATGATGCGGCCATACCTTATGAGTTGATATTCTCCGGCAGTAAAAATCTTACAGATTTAGTGGATATCGGCAATGGCGAAAGCGTAACAGCAGGCAAGTTGGTACTATCGGCAACCCGTACTTACGCCCCAATCATCAAGAAAATATTGGACGGCTACCGTTCACAAATACATGGCATGGTGCATTGCAGCGGTGGAGCCCAAACAAAGGTGCTGCACTTTGTAGATGACGTACATGTTATAAAAGATAATCTTTTCCCTGTTCCTCCTTTATTTAACCTGATACAACAGGAATCAAAAACCAGTTGGCAGGAAATGTATAAAGTATTTAATATGGGTCACCGTATGGAACTTTATGTGCCTGCCGAAATAGCCGATGAGCTGATCGCTATATCCAAAAGCTTTAATGTGGATGCGCAAATTATCGGCCGCGTTGAGGCGTCGGATAAAAAGCAGGTTACGGTACGCTCAGAATTTGGGGAGTTTGTGTATAACTGAACTAAACACAGCGTTGGCTAATTAGTAGCTTACAGGCTCCTGATCTGTGCTTCTTATTCGGGCAATTATTATCTCATCTTTTTTAACAAGATAGGCAATTCTGAGCCTATATACTTCGAATGCTCTGTAATCACCAGAGTTATTTAATTTGTATTTATCAGGATTATGAATTTCCGGCCGTTTTAATAGTTCGCTAATCTTCCTTAAGACTTCCATTTTTACTTTCTCTGCATTTTGAGGAGAATCTTTTCTGATATAATTGATGTATTTGCGGAGATATACAACGGCTTGTTTGTCCCAGGTAATTTTACTAATTTCCACTACCAGTCTTTTGCCATTTTTTCAACGTCCTCATGTGTAAAATAATCGCCGCTTTCCACGCGTGCTATAGCTTCGTCGATTTCACGATTATATTGTTCGATGTTTATGCGGTCAGTTTTATTTTCGCGCCCTTTCAAAAACGCTTTTAACATTTGTAATACTGATTGTTTTTCTATTTCATCCAATTTCAGAATTTCCTGAAATAATTCCTTATCTAATGTATTTCCCATATCTAATCCTGTTACATCAAATTTAGCTGTTTCAAATGAATTAAAAAAGGCCCGGGCAAATTGCCCCGGGCCTTAAAATTATGTACTTGTTTCGGTATTAGTTAAATATATAACGGAAACCTAACTGTACCTGGTAACGAGATATCTGACCGATTTCGTTCACGAATGAAGTTGTAACCGGGGTCAGGCTAGTTCTGTTCAGGTAAGGGAATGAATAAGTTGGGCGTCCTGTAGCCGCATCAAGACCCTGGTATTTAAGAACGGCAGTGTTACCGTTGTTAAAGCCGGTGTATGAATCCTGGTAAAGGCCCCAGTTTTTGTTCAGCAAGTTACCGAAGTTGATAACATCGGCAGTAAACTGAAGGGTGTTTTTGGTTTTACCTACGTTAATGTACAAATCTTGTGCAAAATGCAGATCAAGACGTTTAAAGTATGGTAATACAACTCCGTTACGTTCAGCATACTGGCCTCTGTGCGAGCTCAGGTATTTATCCTGGTTGATAAATGCATTCAGCTGATCCCATGTTTGCTGCGCGCTGCGTGGGTCTTGGGCGAAATCTTTTACCAATATAATGTCGCTTTGAGTTCTTGGTATCCACATCAGGTCGTTACCGGTCTGACCATCGTTATTCAGGTCTTTGCCAGAATTGGATGTAGTAGTATAAGATACAGCTCCATTATTAGCCATCTCGAAAATTAAGCCCAAAGTGGTAGCGGTGGTTTTCGAGTAGTGTGTTTTGTAAGCCAATGATGCAATGATACGGTTTGGCTGTACGAACGAGCTGTTCGACAGGTAATCGCCGTTAGGGTTGCCCGAGGTAGCACGTGAGCTCCAGATGGTGCTTGCAGTTGAACCACCGTCGTTAACGTCTTTCGAACCACTGTGGGTGTAAGCGATGTTAGCATATAAACCACTTGCAAAGCTTTTCTGTAACTGCGCAGTGATGAAATATGAATAACCTTTGCTTGTGTTAGTCATGTAATAAAGCGAAGTTATAGATGGGTTCTGCGCTGTAGGAGTGCCCTGGATATAGTTGTTAGACTTGTTGTACTGAATCTGGCCTTCAGGGCCAGGCAAAGTAGCATAGCTATCAGAAAGCACCAGGTTTTCGTGATAGATAGCATTAATATCTTTACTGTATGCACCTTCTATAGTACCGATGATACCCCATGGCAATTTCTGGTCAACAGCTAAGTTAGTTCTCCAGATTTTTGGATATTTCAGTTTAGGGTCAGCGATGTCAAGCTCGTACGAGGTATTGGCAGCAACTGCACCTGGCGCCGGGCGGTTAGCATTCGGGTTAGGGTTGAATTTTAAGCGGGGATCATTTGGAGTAGCTGATTTGTTAACGGTATATGAACCGAACAGCACACCATTGTTTGAAGCCTGGTTAGATATCCATACAAACGGGATACTGCCTGAGAATAAACCTGAACCACCACGAACCTGTGTAGAGCCGTCACCATAAACATCCCAGTTAAAGCCTACACGTGGCGATAGCTGAACACGGTTATTCGGTAATACCGATGGGTCAACATGTATACCTTGCTGGAAGGTTATACCGGTTACGTTAGCGTTAGCCTGTAAAGTGGTTGGGAATGCATCGTAATCGGCACGTACGCCATAAGTTAAACGGAAGTTATCGGTAACGTGGAATTTATCCTGTGCGTATACACTGTAAATACCTGCTTTGATTTTAGCAAACGGGAATGAACCGTCAGGCAATGCCGAGTTACGTGTAGCATATTGGTTCGCCGGTAAATCGTGCAGGAAGTCGTACGCTGAGTTGAATATATAGATACCGTTGTAGTTAGGAGCAAAACCGTTAGTATAGCTCTGTATTTGGTTGCTGGTACCGATGGTAAACTCATGTTTACCAGAGAAAATAGTTAAGTCGTCAGAAAACTGGACGATATTGGTTGACAAAAGGTTACCTGCAGTAAACAACTCTGAACCGAATGAAGTTAAAGTAGCATTTGCGTTAACAATGTTGCCATTGCCATCGTTGCTTCCGTTGCCGATGTCAACAAATGGGATGCTTCCACCACTACCCGAGAAAGTACGGAAATCGCGCAGAGCAGAATAACCAACGGTTAATTTGTTCGATATCTTACTGCTGAAACGAGTATCTAACTCCACAATCCCTATATTAAAGTTATTGTTGATACGGTAGCCGGCGCCATAGAAAGGAAGCGTTGTAGAACTTGCGCCGCGGCTAAAGCTGTTAGTTCCGGAGTTTGAGTTGCTCGGCGGATTATCGCGGAACGACTTTAAGTAGAAATATTTGGCGCTCAAGGTGTTATTCTTGTCGATGTTCCAGTCAAATTTAGCAGTAATTTTGTTGCTGCTGGTCAAGTAGTTATAACCCTGGTAAGCACCCGGGTTGTAACCGTAGCCTGCAAGCTTAGCCGCGATAGCGTTCAGTGTTTGTGCATCAGCCTGAGATACGTTACCGGTACCACCCTGACCCGGAGCTGCTGCTGCAACGAAAGCTGAAGATGGGTTGCTTAAACGCTCTTGTTCACCTGATAAGAAGAAGAACAATTTGTTCTTGATAATCGGGCCGCCAACACTTATACCATCAGTATGATAAGTAAAGGGAACTTTTTTGATATTCACATTTCCGGCGCTGTAGCCGGTTAAGCCTACGCTGCGGATATAATCATAAACAGTACCTTTAACTGTGTTGGTGCCTGATTTTACTACCGTGTTAACACCTGCACCGGTAAAGTTACCCTGCCTAACGTCATAAGGCGCGATATCAACCTGGATCTGGTCAATCGCGTCCAGCGAAATCGGCTGAGAGTTGGTTTGACCACCCAGTGTGCCTGACAGGCCGAAAGAGTTGTTGAACAAAGCACCGTCAACAGTGATATTGTTGAACAAGCTGCTACGACCGCCGAAGCTTAAACCGTTTGCAGATGGGGTAAGTTTGGTAAAGTCGGCTAATGAACGGTTAAGTGTAGGCAAAGCCTCAATCTGCTGGCGGTTAACGGTTTCGCGTGCGCCGGTGCGTGATGAGTTGATTACCTTGCCTGCTGTTCCTCTTACTACTACCTCGCTAAGGGCAGTGGTGTTATCTACCAGTTTGGCATCAATTTTCTGATCCTGGCCGATAGATAAGGTAAGATCGTCCTGAGCAAAATCTTTGTAACCGATAAAAGTTACTTTAAAAGAATAAGGACCGCCAACCCTTAAGTTGGTAAGGTTGAAACGACCGTCGGTACGGGTAACGGTTGAATACACAGTGCCTGTAGGCGTGTGTGTAATGGTAACGGTTGCACCCGGGATAGGGCCTTTTGCATCGGAAACGATACCGTTAACGCTGGCCGTGGTTACACCCTGGGCAGATGCATTCTTACCAATAAAGAATGTAAAGCCGCTGAGTAAAATGAAAAGTAAAAACTTCCTCATACGTTGTTTTTTAATTTTTAAATCTTTTAATTAATCAATGTGGTGCAAAGGTAGATATTGGTTTAATTGTCCGCATTAAATTAATGTTAAGAATTCTTTGAATTTTCTCCACACTTAACTTGCCCCAATACTAATGATTGTTAACTATTTGTGAAATTATTTGGTTTAAAACGATAGCGGGCATATAATTAAAACAAGTGCTATGTTGATATTTTTTTTAAAAACCATCGCAAACAAAAAACCGCCCTGCTTGTATCAGCAGGACGGCTCACATTGTATTAACAGATTTAAAAAAGCAATGTTATATCTGTACGAAAGTTGTACCGTTGTACTGGAATGTTTTTACCAGTGTAACCGTAGCGCCGTTGTAGGCCTTATAGGTTAGTACAAATTTCTGATTTACAGCAGGTGCTGTATACAGGTGTTTCAACAACGCTACCATCGCAGCCTGCACATCGGCGTCCGACCAAACGTTAGTACCGCTACCGGTAATGGTAAAGTCGCCATATTTTCCAAGGTCTGTACGGGCATCTGCAGTACCGGCGGTGCTTTGGGTAGCTATATAGCTATAGTCGGCTGCACCAAGTGTGTAGTTAACCGTATTATCAGCAACCCAGGCTCCGTTAGTTGTTGCAAATGTTAAAGTGGCAGTATTAGCAGTGGTTGTCCAGTTGCTGCCGTTATAGGTTAATGGAAGCACACGCTGATTATTGGCAGAGCCGAAATACTTAAAGCTCACGTATTGTACATCGCCAACCTTAGCCGTTGCTGCAACAGCCGGGTCGGCTTTCAGGAACGTATTGAAGTAGTTTGGCAGATTCGGCGCATCCGATGAGCTGAAATCGTTAAATGTTCCGCCTTTCCCGATCGATTGATATTGCGCGGGCGAAATGGTATAAATCTTTATCCAGGTACTGTTTAAAAACAGGAACGACTGGGTTTGTATGCTTTGCACACCGCTCTCATAATAATTAAAGGTTAACAGCGCCAGTTGATTCGGAGCCGGAGACGGATATTTATACGGCAACCATTTCAATATCTGCGAAGCGCTGAAATCCTTAAACGTATTGTTTGGTAGCAGCAAATAATCGTCATCTGTAAGTGGGTAGGCCACATCGGCATACAGCGAATCTGCAAGTTTAATAGTTGCAGGCGATGTTGCATAAGTTACTGCCACGCTCGATTTATTGGCGTAGCCCGGATATTTGGAGCTTAATATAACAGGGATGCTTGTTGCAGCATCATCCTTTGTTTTAAAGCTGAGTGAAGTTTTGGCATAGTTGCCAGTTGGTAACAGGCCGTAATCGGCGGCCGCCAGGGTTAAGGTAAAATTTTGCGGCACTGTTTGTACAGGCCCTAACTCTTTGTAAGTTTTGTCCATGGGGCGGCAAGCGCTGAACGCAATTGCTATCGCTGCAATACCCATGATATTAAATAGTAATCTTTTCATAACAATATCTTTTCAAATGCTGATTAAAAGTTAATTTTCAGGGTGGTCATGTAAGTTCTTGGCGAACCATACCATACGCCCATATTATTGGTACGGGTAACAAAATTGTACCCTGCCGCGCTTGATGGTATACCCGTTTCAAACGCATCCGCAACATAAGCGGTATTGAAAAGGTTATACACGTTAGCGATAAATGAGGCGTCGAGGCCTGCAAATTTGAAGCGATAAACCGCATTCAGGTCCATCGTCGAATAGTTTGGCAGCTGGTAGTTTGAATACGGAACGGTTGCCTGCGTTTGCTGCGTAGTAGTAAGTTTCGACGGATCGAACGATGCATAATAACGGCCATAATAATTCCAGTTAGCGCCTATTTTTACTTTCGGCAGTACCTGTATATCAAGACCAAGCGCAGCAGTGGTTTGGGCGCTGGTATTAGCAGTACCGAATTCGCCCACCTTTAATCCTTTAAGCAATAAAGCATCTTGGGTAAACGTTTTTCCGGCATCGCTGGTAACCTGCGATGGGCCTGTATTGGCAGTGTAGTGATAATCGCCAATAGAAAGGCTACCGCTCAGGGTAACTTCCTTTATCGGGCGAAACTTGGCATCAAGCTCTATACCCTGGTGCAATTCATCAATACCAGAGATATTAACCGTATAAAAAGAGTTATCAGTTTGGTCAACAAAAGCAGTTGTTTTTGCCCTGTCTTTGTACGACGACCGGTACAGGTTAACATTTGCACTGAACATCGAGCTTCTGAAACCATAACCCAGTTCATAGCTCATCAGCTTCTCCGGCTTTGCATCGGGGTTAATGTCATTTAGCTTGTTCAGGAATACATTTGCAACCAACGGTGCTCTCTGTATATAGCCAATGTTTGCAAAAATATTGTTCTGGGCATCGATGTTATAGTTTGCTCCGCCTTTTGCCTGGTATCCCAAAAAGTTAACCCATTTGCTGGTGCGGGCAGGGTCTGAATTCAGGTAGTCAAAATAATCAACCCTGCGGTTGCTTGTGTTGTTACCGGCAAGGCTCACAAACGCCGACAGTGCATCTTTAACATATTCTGCCTGTGTATAAACACCTTCCGATGCAACTTCATAACGGTAATCGTTGTTGAATTTATCGCCAACACCCACATAATTATTAGGATTGTTGATATCGCCCGAAGGACTGGAAGCACTGTTTACCCGCTTATCAAGAATATATTGACCGCCTAATAAATCCTGCATCTGGTAGTAATGCTCACCTTCGTAATACCGTCCGTCAATACCTGCAATAAAGTCTATGTTTTCGGTAAGCTTGGTTTTGTAGGTGCTTAAGAAGCCATATTGCTGGTGATTGTTAACCGTATTCTGGAAATAACGGCTTGAGGTACCATCTGTATTAGCCTGGTTTTGCTTAACGATGCCGTTAAAATCTATCGGCGAGTAGGCGTCACCTGTTCTTGGCACACCTGAGCTGCCTGCACCTGGAGTAAGTGTTACGTTTGAGCCGGCCAGGTAACGGGCTGCGCCATCTCCCCACGAGCCATAAACTACAGTTGCCAGCGATGATTTATCATTAATTCTCCAGCTGTGGTTGATGGATGCCAGCGGCTTGTTGTAGTAGTTTTGCTCAGCGCTTAGCAGCTGACCATTCAGGTAACCGTAATCCGAGTTGTAACGGGTACCGAGCGGGCTTGTACGGTAAGTGTTGATGGTATTAAAGGTATAACGCTGCCCGTGGTTTTGCGTTGCACCCATAAAGTTGAATGACAATGTCTGCGATGGGCTCAGCACTTTAGATACGTTGGCAAAATAGCTGTAGCCTGTATAATATAAGCCCGGAGCATAACCGTCGCCCTGGCTCCTGGATAGCAGGAACGAAGTTGCCCAACCTGATTTGGTTAAGCCGGTGGCGTAGGAAACCACAGTTTTATACTCATTGAATGTGCCTATCGATTGCGATATAGTACCGCCTTCCTGTGCTTCGGTATTTTTAGTGGTGATATTGATGGTACCACCCAGAGACGGCACCGCCACTTTTGAAGCGCCTAAACCACGCTGCACCTGCATCGATGTGGTTACATCTGCAAGTCCAGCCCAGTCGTTCCAGTATATTTTACCGGCTTCTACATCGTTCACCGGGATACCGTTTATCAATAAAGCCACGTTGTTGCTGCTGAAACCGCGGATATTTATGCGCGAGTCGCCATAACCACCGCCGCCTTTAGACGTCATTACACCGGGTGATGCTTTTAATAGCTCCGGAAATTCAGCGCCGGCGCCTTTTTCTTCGATGTAAACCTTACCGACTGATGAAGCTGCGATAGGTGTCTGCCTGTCAATAGCCAGCGATGAATTGGCCATAACGGTTACCTCTTTTAATGAGGCGGATACCGGGTCTAAAGTGATAGTGCCAAGCTTATTGCCGGTTATATCAATCTCTTTGGTAACATAACCGATGTAGGTAAAAACTAAAGTATTGCTTCCGCCCGGAACATCTATTTTAAATGTACCGTCGAGCGCGGCAACCGTTGCACGCTGGATGCCTTTTACTGAAACTGTTACGCCGATCAGGGGTTCTTTTGTTTGTGCGTCGAGCAATTTACCTGTTACCTGCCTGTCGCCTGTCTGGGCGAAAGCAGTAAACATTGTACACAGGTAAACGCATAGAGAGAGTAGGTGTCTCCTCATTGTTTTTGTTTGTTTTTATGTAAGTAATGAAATCAATTAACTGGGCCAAAAGTATAGTTTGCATCCATGGCAAATATTAAGCTATTGTTAAGGGCAGGACCATCAAGCGGCGGCGTAACAAATATTTTACTTCGTATAATGAAAGTTACAATCGAAAAAGGAAATTACATTCCAAAAAACATTATAAGTATTAGCATATAGTTAACCAGTATTTTATACGGATTTTGTAGATTTTGAGGGTCTATTAATGACACGAATGTGATTTTAGCATTTGGCAGCTTTTAGTTAGCTTTGGCATCGATTTCGGGGTTGATAGGCTATCCTATTTTGTCAACGAACATAAAAAGCCCTGGCTACGTTAAAAGGCAAAGCTTTTATAACATCCTCAGAAAAAGGACAAATATTTAAACATATTATCATCAAAATATGAATTACGATTTAATTGTTATTGGTTCAGGCCCGGGCGGTTATGTTGCTGCGATACGGGCATCGCAACTGGGTTTAAAAACAGCCATTATTGAAAGGGAATCGCTGGGCGGTATCTGCTTAAACTGGGGCTGTATCCCTACCAAGGCACTTATTAAAAGCGCCGAGGTATTTGAATACATTAACCATGCGGCTGAATATGGTATCACCGTAGGCGAAAGCAGTGTTGATTTTGACGCCATGGTGAAAAGAAGCCGCGGCGTTGCCGATGGCATGAGCAAAGGCGTTCAGTTTTTGATGCGTAAAAACAAAATTGATGTTGTAATGGGCACCGGCAAGCTGAAAAGCAAAGGTGTGGTAACTGTTACCAACGCTAACGGCGAATCGCAGGAATTAAATGCAAAACATATCATCATCGCTACAGGTGGCCGCTCGCGCGAATTGCCAAACCTTAAACAGGATGGTACAAAGGTTATCGGCTATCGCCAGGCTATGGTGCTGCCAAAAAAACCGGCATCGATGATTGTGGTTGGCTCGGGCGCTATCGGCATCGAGTTCGCTTACGTCTATAATGCTATCGGTACAAAGGTTACCGTGGTTGAGTTTTTAGATAACATCGTTCCGTTAGAGGACGAAGAAGTGTCTAAACAGCTTGCCCGCACGCTTAAAAAACAAGGCATCAATATCATGCTCAGCTCCAACGTTGAGTCTGTTGATTCCAGTGGTGAACTGTGCAAGGTGCAGGTTAAAACTGCCACCGGCGTTGAAACACTGGAAGCTGAAATAGTTCTTTCGGCTGTTGGTATTTCAACCAATATCGAAGGCATCGGCCTTGAAGAAAATGGCGTACAAACCGACCGCGGCAAAGTGGTAGTTGACGATTACTACCGCACCAATGTTGAAGGCGTTTATGCCATCGGCGATATCGTTAAAGGCCAGGCTTTGGCACACGTAGCATCTGCCGAAGGTATTATCTGCGTTGAGAAAATTGCCGGTCAAAACCCGCATCCGCTTGATTACAACAACATTCCGGGCTGTACCTACTGCTCGCCAGAAGTTGCTTCAGTTGGCTATACCGAAAAGGCAGCTATCGCAGCAGGCTATACAGATTTAAAAATCGGCAAGTTCCCATTCTCGGCATCTGGCAAGGCAAGCGCCGCCGGTGCGAAAGATGGCTTTGTGAAGCTGATATTCGACGGTAAATACGGCGAGTTTTTAGGCGCGCACATGATTGGCCACAACGTTACCGAAATGATTGCGGAGTGCGTTTCAGCACGCAAGCTGGAAGCAACCGGTCACGAAATTATAAAAACCGTACATCCACACCCAACCATGAGCGAGGCCATTATGGAAGCCGCCGCTGCTGCGTACGGAGAGGTGATACATCTTTAGTTCATAGTTGATGGTTCATGGTTCATAGCCGGAACGAAGAAGTTCATGGCGTATGGTTCATAGTTCATAGCCGAACAAGAATTACAAAAGAAAAGGTTCATAGTCTTTAAGACTATGAACCTTTTTATTTGCGGAATATTTTGTAGCTGCCATGAACTATGAACCATCAACTATGAACCCTCTATGAACCACCGCCCGAACTCCCATAGCACAATTCCTGCCGAAACGGTTACATTAAAGGAATGCTTGGTGCCAAATTGGGGTATCTCTATACAGGCATCGATGGTTGTCATTACTTCATCGTCTACGCCATTTACTTCGTTGCCGAAGATCAGGGCGTATTTGCTTCCGTTTACCGGCGTAAAATTATTGAGCATGGTGCTGTTTTGCGCCTGCTCTATGGCTATTATGGTATAGCCTTCCTGCTTCAGCGCTTCTACTGCCTGCAGGGTAGTTTCAAAGTATTTCCAGTTTACCGACTGTGTTGCACCCAGGGCGGTTTTCTCTATCTCGCGGTGCGGCGGACATGCGGTTATCCCGCAAAGGCAAAGCTGCTCAACGGCAAAAGCATCACAAGTGCGGAATATGGAGCCGATATTGCTCATGCTCCGCACATTATCCAGCACCACTACCACCGGGAATTTATCCATCGCTTTAAATTCGGCAACAGTGGCGCGGTTGAGTTCATCAAGTTTTAGTTTTTTCATTTTTTGAATGAGGTGAAAGGGCAAAGGTAAAAGGAAATTTCGCAGCGTCTCGGCCTGAAAAGCGTTCGCTTTAAAAAAGGAGACTCCGCTGGAGTCCAATTGCGTGTCGAGCTTTGCTATAAACAGGCCACCTCTCTGAGGTTATCGCTTTGCGAATCGACAACATGCGGCTACAGCGTAGCCTCCTGTTTATAGAAAAATCGCACCTTATTTTGAGACTCCAGCGGAGTCTCCTGAAAACAGGCTTAAAAGCAAATGCTCTAATCAAAAAAGACTGAATTAAAATAAATTGCAGAATATTTCCGGACTTTACTGACCTTTCCGACTTTTTTACAACACCCCTACCCCGTTACCTATCAATGAGCTGTAAACAGATGGCGCATAACCTATCTTATCGGTATAATATTCAACTACGTTTTTGCTGAAATTGTCGAATGCGCTTTCTTTAACCAACGCAACGGCACATCCGCCGAAACCGGCACCGGTCATGCGGCCGCCGGCAACGTCTGCATCGGTTTTGCAGTATTCGGCAATGGCATCCAGCTCGGCGCCGCTTACTTCGTACAGGTCGCGTAATGAATCGTGCGATGCGTACATCAATCTGCCAAACTCATCCAGGTTGTTATTGCTTAAGGCAACAGCAGCCAGTTTTACACGATCGTTTTCCTCCACTACGTGTTTCGCACGTTTGTAAACAACCGGGTTTGTTATTAAATGACTGTACTTATTAAAAGTTCCGGTATCGATATCGCAAAGGTTGCTGATCGATAATTCCTGCTGTAATGCCTCGAGCGCCTCCTGGCATTCCTCAACCCGCTCGTTATATTTCGATTCGGCGAGTTTGCGGGGCTTGTTGGTGTTGATTATTGCCAGTATGTACTCGCCTAAGTTGCTGTCGACAGCCTTATAATCCAGCGTATCGCAATTTAGCATCAGGGCTTTGTTTTTCTCGCCGAAAGCTACGGCAAACTGGTCCATTATGCCGCAGCTTACACCTATAAAGTTATTTTCGACAGATTTAGCCAGCTTTACTAAATCAAGCCTGGAATATCCGGCGTTCAGTACATCATTCAATGCAAAAGCGGTAACCACCTCTATAGATGCGGAGGAAGACAACCCCGAGCTAATAGGAATATCTCCATAAAAAAGCATATCCATACCCAATACCGGGTGACCATCTTTTAAAAAATATTCAATAACGCCGAGTGGGTAGTTAAACCAGAATTCTTCGGTTTTGGTGTATTCGCCTTGTACAGGTATATCCAGCTTGTCGTCAAAATTCAAACTCCTGAACCTGAAAACTCCGTCGCTATTGGGCGAAGCCAGCAAATAGGTGCCGAAGGTGATTGCGCAGGGCATAACCAGCCCACCATTATAATCGATGTGTTCGCCGATAAGGTTTACGCGACCGGGTGAAAAGTAAATATTCTCGGGGTTCTTATTAAATACCTTATTATACTCCTGCGTAAGAAATTCCTTCATTTAGTTCCGTAATTGGTTGGAACTACAAATATTATAAAAAATGTAAAATTTACAGTTATTAAAATTTTATTTTATTGCGATAGTTGTGAAGTTTACGAAAATAGACACCTTAGTAAATTATTTATCAACCGCAAAAACAATAAAAATGAATCAATACCTTATAACCGGTTACGACTTTACCGACGAAGGCGCCTTACAACGCCGCATGAATGTGCGCCCGCATCATATTGAAAATGGAGCAGAATTTAAGAAAAGCGGCAATTATCTTTTTGGCGGCGCTATTTTAAGCGACGAAGGCAAAATGATTGGCTCGGTAATGGTAATGCAGTTTGAGACCGAAGAAGAACTGGAAGCCTGGAAACAGGGAGAGCCTTATATTACCCAGGGTATTTGGGAATCTGTTGATGTGAAGCCGTTCAAGGTGGCTAATATGGGGTAAGGTACAGAAACTTACGAAGCCTTTGAGACTTCGTAAGTTTTGCCTAAGCCATTTTTACTTCTTTGTTTTCTCCCCTGTCTCCAGGTTAACAATATAAATGGTACCGTTAACGGTAAGTTTTGCGGTGCCATCGCCGTTGAATACGATACTGCCTGTAAAGCTGAAGTCTCCCTTTTTAGGCACATTACCTGTTATGGTAAATGTTGCCGAGCCACTGGCGATTTTATGACCGATTTTGGTCACCACCAACGATTGTACGTTGATATCGATATGGCTGCTGCCCGCATTAGTGGTGTCAACTTTTGACTTGAAAGAACCATCCCGCTTGTATTCGCCGCTGATGCCAAAATTAGTTGCTGTGCTTGCCAGCCCGGCAACGGTGAACGACGAACTGCCCGAGTTGCTCGAAGCAATACGCGGACCATCATACGAACCGCTGTAGCTAAGGCTCGAGGACAGGTTATCAGGCACATTGCTTGAATTACAGTTTAAGGTATAGCTATATTTCAACTTGTAATTATAGCTAACCTGTGTGCCACTATAGCTGCGCGATACGCTGTCTGATTTTGTTGCGCCGCAAGCCAGGTGCACATTTACAAAAGCCTGTGCACTGACTGTAACATCGCCTGATACACCTGCGACGCCATTAAAATTTGACGACATAGACGCGGCCACCATATCGGCTGCTTCGTCATTCGAAACATTTCCTTTAATGTTTATTGAGGATGAGCCTCCATCTTTTTTACAGGATACCGCCGCTGCCAGCAACAGTACCAGGAAGTAGAATTTTACATTTTTCATGGTTACTTATTTAAGGGGTAAATAATTTCTGAAACAAGTAAACTGCATTAAAGTTTCGCTGAAGTTAAAATAATAAACCCCATCAATAATTAGACTTAATTATCGACGGGGCTTAAAATGCAGATTTTGTATTAGTTACTGCGGATTGATGCTATTGAGTAATTTGGTATCGGTCTCATCAAGTTCAATCGACGCGGCACCCATATTTTCCTCCAAATGGCCTACGCTTGAGGTACCCGGAATAAGCAAGATATTGTCCGAATGATTAAGCAGCCAGCTAAGGGCCACCTGGTGCACCGAAGCATTGTGCTTATCAGCCACCTGTTTCAGCTTATCCTGGCTGGCTACGTTGCCTGCATTAAGCGGGAACCATGGTATAAACGCAATTTGATGTGCCTTGCAATATTGCAGCACACCCTCCCATTTGCGGTTATCAACGCTGTACATATTCTGCACAGAAACTACCTCGAAGTACTCCTGCGCTTTTTTGATAACATCCACATCGACTTCTGATAAGCCGATATGCTTAATTAAGCCTTCCTGCTGTGCGTTTCGTAAAAATTCGAAGCTATGTTCCATTGGTACAACGGGGTCTATACGGTGCAGTTGGTATAGCTGAATCTGGTCTTGTTTCAGGCGTTTCAGGCTGCCTTCCAAGGCTTTTTTCAGGTGTTCTGGTTTGGCGTTTACCGGCCATTGGTCGGGGCCGGTGCGGGTTAGGCCACCTTTGGTGGCAGTTACCAAATCTTCCGGATATGGGTGAAGCGCTTTGGCAATCAATTCTTCCGAAACATGCGGACCGTAGCTGTCGGCTGTATCGATAAAATTTACGCCCAGCTCAACTGCGCGTTTCAAAACCCGAAGCGCTTCGGCTTCGTCTTTGGGCGGTCCCCATATTCCTTTGCCGGTTATGCGCATTGCGCCATATCCCAGCCGGTTTACAGTCAAATCGCCGCCTATGGTAAATGTTTTTTCTGATGTTGTTAGTGCGTTGTTCATATCAGATTGCGTTTTGATGAAAAATATTAACGCAAGTTCAGCTAATTTGTTCTGTAAGCCGACATTGGAAAGTCATTTTTAGGCGGTGGCGATAAATCAAATAGTAGTATCTTGGCGCAAAATTCAGACCCGCCATGTTACAGCAAAATAACGCTCATCACAAACGTTTCGTCAAAGGATATCACCTTATTTTATCTGCCTTATTACTTCTTGGCTTCATTGCCTCACTTGTAAATATTTACCTGCAGATTTCGGAGCATAACGAAGTTTTAATTTCGATATTAATAACGATACTCTTTGCAAGCGGAATGCTCGCTTTCTACTATTTACGCCAGTTCCCTTTACGGGCACAGGACAGGGTTATCCGCGCAGAAGAAAACTTCCGTCATTATATATTAACCCATAAACCACTGGATAGCAGGGTTACCATGGCCCAGGTTATTGCCCTGCGCTTTGCACCTGACACTGAATTTATTGTACTAGCTGATCGCGCCGCCAAAGAAAACCTTTCCCCATCCGAAATTAAGCAGGAAATTAAACAATGGCGCGCTGATAATCACAGGATGTAAGCTTGTTGGTGATAACACCAATAAGGGCAACAGAATTACAAATTTGTGATTGACTGATCAATTCGACAAATTCATTAATTCAATAAATTCGAGTTCAGACAAATTACCGCCGTTGTTGGTGACAATACAAACAAGAGCCCGCCACCCCAATTTCATAGGATTGTCATAATACATGTTCTAACACTTATTTATAAAATAGATGTTTAAACATGTATTATCTTTGTTGCGATTTAAAAATCACATAAAGAAGAAAAACAATCATGAAAAAATTATTTGTATTAGCTGCAGCCGCTTTATTAAATACCGCTGCATTTGCTCAAAGCACCTGGAATGTTGACAGGGCACACTCAAAATTAACTTTTACCGCTACCCACCTTTTGGTATCTGACGTTGACGGCGAATTCAAAGATTTCTCGGCAAATATAGTTGCCTCAAAACCTGATTTCAGCGATGCTAAATTCAGCCTTACTGCAAACACCGCTTCGGTAAATACCGGTGTTGATCAACGTGACGGTCACCTGAAATCAGCTGATTTTTTTGATGCAGCTAACTTCCCGGCTTTAACTTTCACCACAACAGGGATTACTAAAGCGGGCGACAATCGTTATAAATTAAAAGGTAATTTGACTATTCATGGTGTTACCAAGCCGGTAACATTTGATTTGTGGTACCGTGGTACTATTACAGGTCAGCAAGGCAAGCCTGATGCAGGTTTCCAGGTAACCGGCACCATCAAACGTTCTGATTTCAACTTCGGCAGCAAGTTCGGCAATGCTATCATCAGCGACGAAATTGCAGTTAAAGCGAATGGTGAGTTTGGAAAAGCTGAATAAAGAAAATTGGTTGGTTATGTTGATTGGGTGAGTGGTTGATTATGTTGTTATTGACACCTGATTAAATACAACCATTGTTTTAAAAGAGAGACAGCGCTGCGGAAACGTGGCGCTGTTTTTTTATGCCCCTCCAATTCAGGCGTGCTGCCCGGATTAAATCTATTACAAGCGTCCCGCTTGCGTTTATCGCTCCGCTGGCTTTCGTTAAAGCAGTACCTTGAACAAGTGAATGCCTGTTAATCTACTACATCGTTATCGTAAATTTCATCATACAAAGCCGCTTTTTTAAGATGTAAGAGCCATGTATCTGCCGCCCAACCTATATATTTGGCTCAACCAATTATCTTCTTTCAATGAAAAAACTGCCACTGCTGCTGCCATTACTGCTCTCCTGCTGCTTCACTGCCTCCGCCCAGGAAAAAAACATCTATCATAAAGGCTGGGTCGATTTTAACAAGAATGGCAAGATGGACGTGTTTGAAGACCCGTCGCAAACCATAGAAAAGCGTATTGACGATTTGCTGAGCCAGATGACGGTAGATGAAAAAACATGCCAGCTGGCTACTCTATATGGCTACAAACGCGTTTTAAAAGAGGAAATGCCCTCGCCAAGCTGGAAAAACGAGGTTTGGAAAGACGGTATCGCCAACATTGATGAGGAACTCAACAGCCTTGTCTCAAAAACCGACGCCGCACAATCGCAATATTCTTATCCCTATAGCAAACATGCATCAGCAATAAATACGATACAAAAATGGTTTGTCGAGGAAACCCGCATGGGTATCCCGGTGGATTTTACCAACGAGGGTATTCATGGCCTTAACCACGACCGGGCAACCTCGCTCCCTGCCCCTATCGGTATCGGCAGTACCTGGGATAAGCAGTTGGTTCGCCGTGCCGGGCAAACCGTGGGTATGGAAGCAAGAGCATTGGGTTATACCAACGTGTATGCGCCCATCCTTGACGTGGCGCGCGACCAGCGCTGGGGCCGTGTAGTGGAGACTTATGGCGAAGACCCTTTCCTTATTGCCGAGTTAGGCAAGCAAATGACCCTGGGCATACAGGAAGAGGGAGCAGCATCAACCCTAAAACACTTTGCCGTTTATAGCGTGCCTAAAGGTGGTCGTGATGGTGCAGCGCGTACCGACCCACACGTGGCGCCACGGGAAATGTACCAGCTTTACCTGTACCCTTTCCGCCGTGTGATCCAGGAAGCGCACCCGCTGGGCGTAATGAGCAGCTATAACGACTGGAATGGCGAACCCATTACCGGCAGCTATTACTTTTTAACGGAGCTATTGCGCCAGAAATTCGGCTTTAACGGTTACGTAGTAAGCGACAGCGAGGCGGTTGAATACCTGTACAGCAAGCATCACGTGGCCGCAACACCTGAGGAAGCCGTGCGCCAGGCCTTTGAGGCCGGGCTGAATGTCCGCACCAATTTTACGATGCCGCAAACATATATTATGCCGCTGCGCCATCTTTTCAGCGAGGGCAAGATATCGATGAAAACGCTGGATTCGCGCGTTGCTGATGTACTACGGGTGAAGTTTAAACTGGGTCTGTTTGATGAGCCTTATGTAAAAGACCCAAAAGCAGCCGACAAAATTGTGCACAGCGAAGCATCCCAGCAAATGGGCCTGCAAATGAACCGCGAATCGATGGTGCTGCTGAAAAATGAAAATAATCTGTTACCACTGGACAAGGGTAAAATTAAAAACATATTGGTAACGGGTCCGCTCGCAGCGGATAAAAGCTATGCCATCAGCCGTTACGGACCATCGCACCACCCGGTTACCAGCGTGCTGGATGGTATTAAAAACTATGTTGGCAGCAGCGCCAATGTAACCTACGCTAAGGGCTGCGACATTGTAGACCCTACCTGGCCGGAGAGCGAAATTATTGAGACGCCGCTAAGTGCTCAGGAACAGGCGTCTATCGATTCGGCTGTATCCGCCGCAAAAAATGCGGATGTGATCATTGCCGCAGTGGGCGAAGATGCCGAGCGCGTAGGTGAAAGCCTTTCGCGCACGGGCCTTAACCTTCCCGGCAGGCAATTGAAGCTGATGCAGGCCCTGCAGGCTACCGGCAAACCCGTAGTTATGGTAATGATAAACGGGCAACCGCTTACAGTAAACTGGGAAAACAAATATGTGCCGGCTATTTTGGAGGCCTGGTTCCCCGGCCCGGAAAGTGGAAAGGTAATTGCCGAGACTTTGTTTGGCGATAACAACCCCGGCGGAAAACTATCTATCACTTTTCCGAAAACTACCGGGCAACTGGAGTTCAATTTCCCTTTCAAACCTGCATCGCAAGCCGGGCAGGGCGGTAAAAACAGCTGGGGCAAAACCAGTGTTAACGGAGCCCTGTATCCTTTCGGTTATGGTTTAAGCTATACTACTTTTGCTTATGATAACCTGAAAGTATCGCCCGAAAAAGAAAACCAGCAGGGCGATGTTACGGTAACAGTGGATGTAACCAATACCGGTAAGCGTAAAGGCGACGACGTGGTGCAGCTTTACCTGAAACAGGAAATCAGCAGCGTTACCGTTTACGAATATGACCTGCGCGGCTTTGAACGCATTGCCCTTAATCCCGGCGAAAAGAAAACAGTAACCTTCACCCTCCACCCCGACGACCTGGCCATCCTCGACAAAAACAATAACTGGACAGTTGAGCCCGGCAAGTTTACCGTAATGATAGGGCAATCGTCTGAAGATATTAAGTTGAAGAAGGAGTTTGAGGTGGTGAGGTAGATGTGCGGATTGTTGATGTGCGGATGTGCGGATAATTTCAAATCACTAGGTTATAGGAGACGCCATGTCACGCGTCTCCTATCTCTATTTACCTTGAGGGCGATTGATTTTTACAGGCGAATTGGCGGCAATCTTCTCGTTAGCTAACCTTATCAATAATTCACTCGTTCCCTTTTCTGACGGTGCGCCATTGTTATCTTTTTGGGCTATGATCTCGCCGGCCTTATTGATAATGATATACCGCGGTATTGTGGTTAAATTAAAAGTGCTGGCCAGCGGTGAATGAAAATTATTAGCTACTAAAAAATTATCAGCGCTATTGTGTTTTAACAGCTTTGAGCTGGATTGCCACGATGAAAAGGAATTGTCCATCGATAAATAAAGAAAACGGATAGGATAATCTTTTAAATCTTCACGCAGCTTGGCAGCATAGGGCATTTGCTGCATGCATGGCACACACCAGCTTGCCCAAAAGTCGATATAAAGCACAGAGTCCTTTTGCGCCTTGTACCTGTCTCTAATAGCATCGAGCGTTGTTTTTTTGCCCATATTGTCGGTAAGTGTGCCTCGTTGTGTTTCGTGGCTGGATAAATCTGAAATACGCTTTATTTCAGAGGTGTAAGCGCTGTTTTGGCAATCACCATAAAAGTCATTAAGCATTTGCTCATTTATTTTTTGAGCACTGATATATTTCCTTACGGTATAAAACAGTAAATAATCTTTCGCATAACTAGAGAAATTTTGACTTATCAGGCTATAAACCGGTAATTTCTGAGGGTTTGCGGTGATGTTTAGGTAAGTTACATAATCCCGTAACGATGACCTATAGCCGGATATATAACTGTAATTTTCTTTACTTATTTTTTGTTGAAAGGTTTGTACTTCAGCGGCAAATTCGTTATCGGGCTTCAAGTTTCTTTTAGCCATATTTAGCGCTATCATAAACTTGAATGTTGTATAATCAAAGTACAAAATATCTTCAAACACCTGCTGCATTTTAGGACTCAACGGATGTCCCGACTCGTAACTTTTCAAAAAAGCGAGCTGGTCATTGTATTTAGCGGTGGTGTAGTTTACGGCAAATTTGTAATCGGCAGACTTATAATAAATAAATATCTCTTTTAGTACCTGGTTTTTGGCGCCCCCAAACTTTATGGCCTGGGCCATTTTGTAGTAATTGAACTTCTCCAGGTTATTTTTCAAAGCGTTAAAAAAGCCTAACTCATTATTTCTAATGTCGTTATTGCTGGTAAACTTAAGCATCTTGTCGCCGGGGTTCTCTGTAATTCGTACTGAATCTCCGGGTACTAACACATACCGTGCACCCTGTCCTAAAACATCATCGTCATTAAAAATTACTGGATCTTGTGAGGATATGCGCTGCATGGGTTGAGTAGCAGCCGTTTTGTCATATGGATAATGCATTTCGTTATCCATGTTATCGTCGTAACGCAGGTAGAGGCCGTCGCGGGTTACCAACTTATCCATGCTTACGATAATTACCTCTGCATTATCTTTTTTAACCGATGAAATCTTCTTTCGTGTGTTATTGCAGGACCATGCAAAAATTAACAGGAGCAGAAACACGCACATCTTTAGCAACTTCATAAGTGCATTATTATAAGATTAGGTTTACAATCATTAAAACTAAACATTATCATTGTCTCTCAGCCAAATTATTTTGATAAATAACAGAAATACTATACATAAATAGCCATATATATATGCTGCTGGACGAATCCTGGTTTTTCCCGCTTCCGCATGTTCAAAATCAATGCATTGTCCTATCTTGGTATTATGAAAAACGTTTACGGCCTTGAACAATGGGAGAAGGATAAAAATGTTCCGGACGCGAAGCGCTTCGTCGATGTTATTATTTCCGTCAAATATCCCGACCAGGAACAGTTCAGGCAATTCGAACCGAAAGAAAGATTAAAAAAAATCGACGAATACCACAGGGAATGTATTAGGCAGCTTATTGCGTTAAATCTCTTCGAAAACTACGAGACAATCGGTACAAAAAAACGACCCAGAGGAGTAAAAACAAGAGTTAAATACACCCTACTGAACAAATTCAGCAAGCTAAATCTTAATTACAGCACACATGTCGAGGCGGTTGGTGATGCGATAAAATTAGAGGATGCGCCCCAATCTGAACAAAGGTATTACGCGGTAAAAATGACTGTCGTGATAGAGATTGAAGACATTACATCAAAAAAACAAAGTATAGAAGAACGAATTGTTGTTATCAAGGCTTCGTCGTACCAGGACGCTTATGATAGGCTCGACAAAAATAAAGATGACTATGCACAGCCCTATTTAAATTCTGACGGGCGTTTTGTGCGCTGGCGGATCGAAAGTTTTGACGATTGCTGCGACACCGATGCCGTAACAATAGAAGATTTTGACAAACCGGAAGGTGTTGAAGTTTACTCAAAATTGAAATCAAGAAAATCGAAACAACAAGTCGCCTGGGATGGAAAATCATAATAGATAACTGGATTAGCCGCTTTCTGTCTACGCGGGTTCTCTTGAAAAGCAATCTGCGCTGCACAAAGCCTTATTAGAAACTGCGCCTTCGCACGCAGGTCCCTCTCTGAGTTTAAGTTAACCCACAAAAATTCGTTAAAAAGGCCCATCGGCCCGAAACATATTGTAGTAGAGTGACCAACCAATTAAAAAGAGCCATCGGCACGGCTCATATTAGGTATACAAGTGCAAAACATGGATCGAGGCCTACGGCTCTTAATCGTCTGCAACTTTTTACCACGGGTTGAAACCCGTGGCTACAATATCGGCCAAGGCTACGCCTTTTGAATTCGCATCAATACGCTAAGTACAGTTTTATGGGTTAACTTAAATCTCTGAGAGACCCTTCGTGGACAGAACTGCTCTTTGTCATCCTGACCACTGTAAGAATCTAAGACAATCCTGTTAAAGTTATTAGACAACAACGATACCTTATTAATCTTACAATACCATTACATGTTGGCCAAGATTTCCCTCAGCCAACATGCAACACAGCGTTAATTCACTCAATATGAACACTTAATGACAAACGCAACCCTGATACGCACCTTCCACAGCATCACAAGCTGAAGCTGGGTTGTGCAAACAATCCGGCACTGTTATATAGCCCGTCTGAGATCCTCCCTGCATTTCTATATTACAAATAGCCGTACATATGTGGACAGTTCCTCCTTTAACATTTCTCATTTCTGCCCGGGTAAGGATTTCCTTGCTACCCAGTTCCTGCATTTTTACATTAGATTTTTTCATTTTTTTTTAAAGTTTAGTGATATAATTAATTTGTTAATAAAATAAACGGTATCTCTTGCATTTGCTTTTTAATTGCAAAAAGCCGCCCCGTATTAGCAAGCATTCCAATATTCTTCCCGTGAAAGTCGACGGTTTGGTCATTCTTGTGACTAAGTTTTTAGTTATCGAAGATAATTATTAATATTAGATAAACAATTTTTTTTTGAATAATTCCAATGGCTTATGACAGATTGAATTTAAGTAAGGTGCGGACAACTCTTATTTAAACTCTGACGGTCGTTTTGCGCGCTGGCGAATTGAAAGTTTTGACGACTGTTGCGATAATGATGCGGCCACTATAGAAGATTTTGATAAACCCTAGGGAGTTGAAGTTTACTCAAAATTGAAATCAAGAAAATCGAAACAACAAGTCGCCTGGGATGGAAAAACATAATATATATCCTAATTCCCCCCTTTTTCATCCAACGGAAATTTCGTATATTTGACTTCATCCGCAACCAGGAAGAAAAATCCCTTTCTAATATTTTTTCAAATCGAATTTTTCTCAATTCTTGAGGTTTTTAATGGCTATATCTTACCAAATTACTGATATACAGTTCTTTAACACTAAATCCATGCAACGACCAAAACGCCTTTTGCCCGTTTTTTGATGCTTTTTGTAGATGGGCAAAGCCGGTTATGCCCGTTTTAGGGTCCTTTTTCGTTACGGGCAAAACGCATTATGCCCGTTTTCGGGGTGTTTTTCGTTATGGGCTAAAGGCATTTTGCCTATCTGCATTTTGCTTTTACCAAGGTTTTTGCGGTTAGTCGCGGTTTTTCCCCTTGCATGTTTCTACCTTTTTCCTATTTTTAGAAAATGAAAAAAGCCTGCTTTCCTTGCAGAGTATTATAAGCCACAACAAGCCTGTTTATTGAATGGAACTTAAAACGAAAACTGTGAAAGGCATGCAGCTAAAGCACATGATAACCAAATGCCTTTATTTTGATAAGGCGATGTCGTGCGCAGAATTGAGCGAGTTGTTCGATAAAAGCATCCCCTCGATAGCTAAGGCATTGAATGAATTGATTGAAAAGGGGTTCGTGGTAGAGGAAGGGTATGCGCCATCAAGCGGCGGACGCCGTCCGCTGATGTATGCCATCAATGCCGATGCCATGTATATACTGGCCATAGCAATGGACCAGAAAAACACCCGCATCCAGCTGGTGGATCTGCGCAATCAGCCGGTGGCTGATATGATGATGTTTGAGCTGAAACTGGGCAATAACGACCAGGCATTGAATACGCTGGTGAACAAAATCAATAAATACCTGGATGAAAGCGGCGTACTAAAAGACAAAGTTACCGGCATTGGTATCGGTATGCCCGGCTTTATCGACCCGGCAAAAGGTATCAACTACACCTACCTGAAAACGACCGGCGAGCGCAGCCTGTCGCAGTACATCACCGACGAAACCGGCTTGCCTACCTATATCGATAACGACTCGAGCCTGATTGCGCTGGCTGAACAAAAGTTCGGCATAGCCAAATTGCAGAAAGAGGTAATGGTAATCAACCTGAGCTGGGGTATTGGCCTGGGAATGATAGTAAACGGTGAGCTGTTCAGGGGCCGCAACGGGTTTGCCGGTGAGTTTAGCCATATCCCATTACTGGAAGATGGGGCACTTTGCGAATGCGGCAAGCGGGGTTGTTTGGAAGCTGAGGCTTCTATGCTGGTGGTAGCCAACAAGGCAATCGAGGGCATTAAACAGGGCCGTATTACCAGCCTGAAAGTTGTAGGCGAAGCCCAAAGCAAGCAAATGAGCGAGGCCATTATGACTGCCGCCAACAACGGCGACCAATTTGCCATCGAGCTATTTTCGGATTCCGGCTATAAAATCGGGAAGGCGCTGGCGATACTGATACATATTATGAACCCTGAGGCCATCGTTTTAAGCGGTCGCGGGGCAAAGGTTGGCAAGATACTGCTGGCGCCTATACAGCAGGCGCTGCATAACTATTGTATTCCCCGCCTTTCGGGAGGTACTGAGCTGCTGATATCTGAGCTGGGTTTCGACGCTGAACTTATCGGCGCTGCCATACTGGTAATGGAAAATTTCGACAAAGAGGTAATGAACCAGGTGGTAAGCATTTAACCATGCTCAATGCTATCGACAGTTACTTTTTAAGCAAGGACGAACCCGTAAAAAGCTGCCTGCTGTTTTTAAGGGATTATATCCTCAATTTTGATAAAAACATCACTGAAGCCTGGAAATATGGCATGCCGTTTTACTGCTATAAAGGTAAAATGTTTTGCTACCTGTGGGTTCATAAAAAAACCCATAGTCCGTACATCGGCATTGTTGAAGGCCGGAAGATTGAGCATCCGTTATTAGTTTTGGAGAAACGCGCACGGATGAAGATAATGGAGCTGGATGCGGAGAAGGATATACCTGTTGAGGTGGTTGGCGAGATTTTGGGGATGGCGGTTAAACTATATAATTGATAACCCTTGCTCGTCATTGCGAGGTGAGCTGCTTGCAGCGAACTTCGAAGCAATCTCTGCAACACGCTGCACTCCGCCGGGATGTCCATGGTTTCCCTTCGTCTGGCTGATAGGTGACCATGATGTTTTTGCTTCGATGCAGTATGGTGCAGAGATTGCTTCGAGGCCGACTACAAGTAGTCGGCCTCGCAATGACGTACTTATTTAAAGTTAGTATAACATGAACATACGAAGACTTGGCCCTAACGAGGCCGCTATTATAGCATACCTGTTTGATGCCTACCGCCAGTTTTATAAGCAGCCCTCAAACCTGGCGCTGGCTGAAAGCTATATAAAAGCACGCCTTGAAAATAATGAATCTGTAATATTTATAGCGACGGCTGAAAAGGATGGTAAAGAAGTACCGGCAGGGTTTACACAGCTTTATCCGCGTTTGTCATCCGTAAGGGCGTCAAAAAACTGGCTGCTGAACGATTTGTATGTAGATGCAGGTTTCCGCAAACAAGGCATTGGCGAGGCGCTGATAAAAACAGCTATGGATTTCGCAAAATCGGAAGGTGCTACGTTTTTAGTACTCGAAACCGCAAAGGATAATTATACCGCGCAAAGTGTTTATGAAGCGATAGGTTTCATCAAACAAGAACCCGGCACTGACTTTTTCAGCTATAAAATCGACCTGTAATCATGCAAAAACCAGATAGTCTTATTTTTGATATGGACGGCACCCTGTGGGATGCCGTAGACACTTATGCCGAATCGTGGAATATAATTTTCCGTGAACTGGGGATTGATATTACCGTTACCCGTGATGCCCTCGCCAAAATGGTGGGAATGGAGGGCCGTAAAGTCATCGGCTTTATTATGCCTGATTTTGATGAGGAAAAACGCCTGGAAATTTATGCAATGGTGAATGAACGCCGGAAGCAAATTCTACCTGAATTGGGGGGCCGGCTATATGATGGCGTGCGTGAAGGCCTGCATCAGCTTAACCAGAAGTACGACTTATTTATTTTAAGCAACTGCGCCAAAGGCATCATCCGCCTGTTTATTGATTGGGCGGGAATTGACGAGCATATAAAAGATGAGTTTGCCCACGGCGTAAACTTTATGCCAAAAAACCACAACATCAAGCTGCTTGCTGAAAAGCACGGCCTTAAAAATCCCGTTTATATAGGCGATACCGCCGGCGATGGCGCCGAAAGCCGCAAGGCCGGCGTACCATTCGTTTTTGTAAGCTACGGCTTTGGCGAAACCGATGATTACGATTTGAAATTTGATGATTTTAAATCGTTAACGGAATATTTTATGGGGTTGTAAATGTCATTTTAACGTAGGGGCGTATCGTATACGCCCTAGCCGCCAAGGCAAGGCGACTCGCTGTTTACCTTTCGCTTTTCGAGGGCGTATGCAATACCATTACCGTTAACCTAAGGACAATTTATCCTTTGTAGCGGGTTAAAGCCCCACCTAAATCCTCCCCGGTTGGGAGGACTTTAAAAAATCGAACGCCACCGCAGCTAAAGTCTCCCCTACCGGGGGAGA